>TARA_R110002072_G_scaffold145460_1_pt1 | contig 199496 bp, 151 predicted proteins | sample TARA_R110002072 | Tara Oceans TARA_R110002072 (sample SAMEA4397118) | marine metagenome | biome: Polar Biome; feature: [SRF] surface water layer (ENVO:00010504); material: water (ENVO:00002006), including particulate matter (ENVO:01000060) such as... | depth 5 m | reverse complement strand
GCTCACACCGATTTCCAGTTGAGCGACCTTCAAGCCCCTGGCCACACTGCCGAGACAGCACGAACCGGACGGGTTCTCGGTTTCACACCGGCAACCGGGGTCTTTCATTTTCGCCCGGATGTCTGCCAGCGCTTCGCTGCTGCCGGATGTTCGCAGTTCGGACTTCATGCTTTCGACCGAATGTCCAAAGCAGTAACACAGCGGTCGCTCACCGGCGGCTTCTTTGATGCCGACGTCAACTCGGAGTTGCGGCTTCGTAAACGTCGTGTCGTCCTGCTCCGAGAAGTAGACGACGTCGCAGTCGGGCGAGTCGCAGAACCTCCAGCCTGTGTCCTCAGCAACGGGCTGACACCCCGCTGCGTCGGAGCCGGTCGTCTCACAGCACGAGTGCGAATCGGCTCCGGCAATCTGTGCTGCAACGTCTTCCTTCAGTAATGCCCGCAGCGTCACGCTGCTGACCCGTTTCGCCTTGCTACTGCAGACCGGGCAGACAGTCTTCACCGCTGTGTTCATGTCAGTTTTGGTGGCCACGTCCGTCATCGCTCAACTCCTCGCCGTGCTGTCGACCGTCTTGTTCGAGTCCTCAACGATCTCTATTATCGACGTTGCACGTAAGTGTAAGGTCAAGCGGGATTCTGAAGTTTTTTGAATGTCATACGAAACGGGCCTGAAACAGTTCCGGAGGAGCCCTGAAAGATGAGCACCGGCAGCCACTTGACGATCAGCCAGCTCGCCGAGAAGGCCGGCATTCCCACGACGACGGTTCGTTATTACGAACGCATCGGACTGGTTGAACCGGAAGACCGCAGTGCCGGCAATTACCGGCTCTACGGTCGAGCGTCACTCGAAAAACTCAAGTTCGTCCGAGCCGCTCAGGCAATCGGTTTCACGCTCGAAGACACGCGAGCCCTGCTGGCCGACGAATCCGGATCGGCCCCCAAATGCGGAGCCGTGCAGGGCCTGATCGAAGACCGGCTGGTCGATGTCGAGGAGCGACTGAAAGACCTGCGTCACGTTCGCAAAGTTCTGAAGTCAGCACTGGAGCAATGCCGGCAGCAGAAGAAATCCGATTGCTGTCACGTGGTGGAAGGTCTGCATTCAACGTGCTGATGCCGTGGCATTGATGATTCACCGAGGCGGTCGGTCTCAATTTTCTCGGCTCGTCGCAGCAGACTGCTTCAGGAACTGCTGCATTTTTCGGAGTGTTTCCGGGCTGACGTGGTGTTCGATTCCTTCTGCGTCGACGGCGGCGGTCTTCTTCCGCACGCCGAGAGCCAGCAGGAACTTGTACACGATCTCATGTCGGCGGCGGGACGCTTTTGCCAGACGGGAGCCTTCGGCCGTAAGTTCGATCGGGGCATACGGTTCGGTCGTGACCAGGCCGTCCCGTTGCAGTCGTCCCACCGTGCGATTGGCCGTGACGTGAGTCACGCCGAAATGGGCGGCCAGATCAATCAGCCGGCACGCACCCTCGGATTCAATGAGATCGGCGATCGCTTCGACGTAGTCCTCTGCAAGTTCCGTCGCGTGATCGTCGCGAATGCGTTCGTGCAGTTCCTTGCCCCGCTGTCGACCGTCCATTGCCTGCCTGTCCCATTGTGATCCCGGATTTCGGCTATTTAGAGGCTGATAGTGAACCACCTCAGATTCCCGGCGGCAAGGCCGGAAAAAAACTCGTCGAGCTGTTGACGTCCATGTAGCTCGTGCTACATTCTGTGCCGGAGAATGTAGCACCAGCTACATCAAGGCTCGCGAGGGTTGAGGCGGGAGAACAACAGTGTCAGCAGATCAAACACTCCGGCACAGGCGTCATCACGGGAAGAGGCTGCACGGCATCAGGACAGACGCAGTGGCAACAACGCCAGGCCCCCTCTTTGGAATGCAGCGCCGTGGATTCACACTGATCGAACTGCTCGTGACGATCGCGATCATCGGCATTCTGGTCTCACTGCTGATGCCGGCGGCTCGCGAGGCCGCACGCCGTTCGCAATGCACGAACAATCTCAAGCAGTTAGGGCTCGCTCTGCACAATCACGAGAGCAGCCGGGAGGAGTTCCCATCCGGCGTGATCCGCCAGAAATGGGACCTGCAGCCGACGTGGTCAGAGGGCCACTGGGCCTGGGGTGTGTTTGCAAATCTGCTGCCGTTCATCGAGCAGATCAACCTGCATGATCAACTGCACCTCGACAAACCTCTGCTGGGTGCGCCGCCGACATTTCAAATCCTGCCCGAGCATCGGCAACTCGTGAACAAGCCGGTCAGTATGTACCTCTGCCCGAGCGACAGTGAAACGGTGCTCGATCAGCGTTACCGGCCCGTGAATTACGTCGCCTGTCTTGGAAGCGGGGTCGCGACACCCGACCGGCCGGCAGGAACAGATCGGGACGCCGATGGAGTCTTCTTCGCCAATTCTCGAATGAGGCCCCGCGACGTCACGGATGGTCTCTCCAACACGATCGCGTTTTCCGAAACAACGCTCGGCCCTGGTGGACCGACGATGGATGGTTACGTCGTGTCGACGCCACCAGCGAATCCCGAAGATGCTTGGGCCGCGCTCATGCCGTGGGTGACTTCGACGCTGTCTGACAGCGCGTGCCAGTCCGCGACCGCTTTCGGAGTGACCCGCGGCAACACGTGGGCGTCCGCCAGTCACATGAGCGGATTCTTCAACACGTACCTGCCGCCGAACAGCGAACGCTCTGACTGCATCATTCACTATTCGTTTTCTCCCGGCTGGGTGGCCGCGCGCAGCCGACATACCAGCGGAGTAAACGTCGCATTTGTCGATGGCAGTGTTCGCTTCATCGGTGACTCGATCGACCTGTCTGTCTGGCGGTCACTCAGTACACGAAACGGAAGCGAAGTGGTCGGCGCTTTCTGAGCTGACAACGTCTGCCGGAGACTCGCTCCGCGTGAGTCGCACCACATGCCACTTCCAGCGGAATCATCCACATGAGTACATTGCACGACAAAGCGAACCCGTCCGAAACTGAATCCGGCCAGACGGAAGAACACTCTCCTGTGCCTCGGGCAACAGATTCACCCGCTCTGGCGAAACGGCTTTTGATCGGTGGCCTGTTCTGGGGACTGTGTCTGACGCTCACCGCCGCTGGACACCGATTGTACAAGGCAACTGTGTCGGTCGATCGGCACGTTTCCAGGACGCTGTATCAGACTGACGGTGCGCCGCTTGTGTGGGTTGGACATGGGACCGCCGAAGACGCCATGTCCAGAATCGCGGAAGGCCAGGTCAGCGAGACCGATCGGCAACTTCACGCCCAGCCGGTCTCCACATTCCTGGTGGCCGTCGTCCTGGGATTAACTTGGTTGGCCGCGTTGATGGCGTGGTCGGGACGATGGATCGAAGACAATGGCATGCAATCTTTGATCGGCCTGTTCACCGGACATTTCCTCTGGCTGGGTGCGATCGAATTCGGTTTGGATGCTGTGGGTCGGCGGATCGGACTGGCAGGCGCCCTCGATGTCGTCAACGGACGAATCATGGGGACGCATGGCGGAGGAATTCTCATTCAGATGTCTGCCGTGTTTCTCATTCCGATGCTCATCGGATTGACGCTGCACGAGTCGAACCGCTGCGCGATCTTTCAATGGTTTCGTCGACGTCTGCCTCTCACACGATCCGCTGCAGCCAGTGGCCGTGTCGACAACTACGCCGCTCGGACGACGATTCAATACTTCATGACCGTCTGGTTCTGTTATGCGAGCGTGCTGTGGCTGGCTGACCCGATGCTGGGCAGAGTTGGAGAATTCACGCTGTTGACCGTCATGCTGGTCATCTTCGCCGCGACGCCCTACATGATCTGGAGAACAGCCTGCCAGCCCGGGACAGCACAGGCCCTTCGTTACAGCGTGAGCGGAGCGATCGTCACGTGGACTGGAATCGAAATCGCAGCCTCAATGAGATTCTTCGACGAGCCGTGGCTCAGCAGTTCAGTGTTGTCCGGCGTGATTCTTCTTGGATCGACGATCGGCCTGACCGTGCTGGTGATGTTCGCGCTCAGGCAGACGACGACGCCATCAATGCTGCTCAAGTCAGCAACCGGTCTGGTGGTATTGATCGCGCTGACCGGTGTCAGTGGTTGCACGACAGACGGCGAGAACGTGCCCTCGACGGCGGACGAGATTGTGAGCCAGCTTCGCAGTTACGACGACCGCATCGAGCCTCCCAACAAGGATGCAGCTCACGGATTGCTGCGCGCGTTGGGGTCAGGTTCACCAGAGATGGCGGCTCAGGCTGCAGTCGCCTTCGGCAAATCCGGAAGCGTCAACGCCGACGTCCGGAAACAACTGGAGGACCTGGCTTTGTCCGACGACTCACGGCTCAAGCAGTTTTCGGCCCTTCTGGCCTTGTCTCGTCTCGGTCTCTTAACGTCTGAAACACGCGACGTGATAAAGAAGCATGCCGCCGACGTATCACTCGCCAGCGTTGTTGCCTACATTCTAAACGAGGGGATTGGTCCCAACTGAAATCGTCGCCCGGCCCGCTTTGCCAACTGCCCGATCGACAGACTTCCGCTGCCAGTTGTCATATCACTGTCTCCTGTACCTGAGACAGCACTCCGTACCACACTACGGAGTCAAGGCTTTCTTTTGAAAATCGAGAACAGTGACTGTAGGTGCCGGCAAACCTGGCGTTTCTACGACCGGGTTCCTGAGGCTTACTCTGTCGATTCCGTACTCCGCGAATCAGGCGTGTTGGCCAGTGGTGTCTTGAGCATGCCTCGAATCGACTGCCATCGGTCATCAGAGAACTCATCAAGCCCGAAATTGATGCGGTGGGGATTGGGACACAGCCGAAACGTCTGGGCAAGGTGGTCCCAGATTGATAAAACGACTGCGTAATTGGAATCCGTCTCCGGTTGCCATCGCGAGTGGTGGACCTTGTGCATGTCCGGCGTGACCACCAGACAACGCAACCAGCGATCGGCTCGTCCAACCGAGATATTCGCGTGATGGAAGTGCGTCATTGCGACGACGGCCATTTCGTAAACGACGATCTGCCAGATGCTCAGGCCCAGAAGCGGGATCAGCATCAGTCTCAGGCTGGCCGAAATCATGTGCTCGCCGAGATGAAATCGTGTCGCGGTCGTGACGTCCATGTTCGGGTCGCTGTGATGCACCCGGTGAAAACGCCAGAGCAGCGGAACGCGGTGGTTCAGCCAGTGCCACACGTACATCCAGCCATCGAGCAGGAGCAGTCCCGCGAAAAACCGGCCCTCAGCAAAACCGTCCGAGAACTGCAGCAGCCCGCAACGGTTTTCAACAACCCAGCTTGATACGACAACCGTAGCCGTCCCAAACAGCAGCCCGATCACGGCGGCATTCATTGTCGCCATCGACAGATTTCGTATTGCGTGCCGACCGCGTTGTTTTTACAGCTCGAAGAACGGACTCGCGGTTTCCCACACCCAGAGCGCCGCCAGCATGACAATTGGCAGCGTCAGCCGAATACTGACAAGCTGCGGCAGCCAGCCGGCGTCAGTCGCAAGTGATTCCACCGCGAGCATGAAAACTGTCATGGAGTTCAGTTCATCGAACGAGAGTCTGGCATTGGTGGGCCGAGAAGCCTAACGCCGCCTTCGTGTCTCCCGTGAGTCGCGCATGGTGATACCCGCGAGCACTGCATAAGCTGAACTTATGGCTTGGCGCGACGGCACGAGTGCCCGCCGCGGATACTCATTCCGGCATCAGAAACTGGTCGCAGCGTGCCAGCACGAACTGCAGAAACGCTCGCGCGGGCCGAGGCAACGCACGCCGGGAATCCGAGACAACGTACAACCTGCGTGACAGTTCCAGATCGTCGATCTTCACGCTGTGAAGTCGCCCGTCATCCAGCTCACGTTGCACAGCGAATCGTGACAGCACTGCGACTCCAGTTCCGTTCAGAACGGCTTCCTTGATCGCTTCGTTGCTGCCCAGCTCAAGTTCGACATTGAGGTCATCAACGCTATGTCCAACTCGAAGCAGAGCCTGTTCGAGGCACCATCGACTGCCGGAACCGGGTTCCCTGAGAATCAGTGGTCTCCGCAGTACATCCGACAGACGCAACTTCCGCCGTCGTTTCCAACGGTTGTCCGCCGCGACAATCAGCAACAACTCATCAGACGCAAACGGCCGGAAAAGCAAATGTGCCTTCTCAATCTGCCGGCCGACGAGCCCGAGTTGTACGCGTCCAGACTCAACATGCCCCAGCACGGCCATGCTGTCTTCCACCGACGCCCTTACCGAGATTCCCGGATGCCGACTCCGAAAGATCGACAAAGCGGCCGGCAACAGGTGCTCGCCGGGAATAGAACTGGCCGCCAGCAATAGTTCGCCCTCAACCGGCAACTCGGCCCCGGTCACTGTTACCCGAGCCTCACGATGCAAATCCAGAATCCTCTGAGCGTACTCGTACAGCCGCGTCCCCGACTCTGTCAGAGAGACCCGACCGCCTTTCCGCTCAAAAAGCGCCACGTCAAGGGATCGCTCCAGAGCCTGCACGCGCTGACTGACCGCCGCCTGCGTAATCCCCAGTTCACGGCCAGCAGCCGTAAAGCTACCCAGCTCGGCCGCCTTTGAAAACGTGTCGAGGTGAGGCAGTGGTCCATGTTGTGTTGGAACGGATCGGGTCATACGGACTGAGTCTACTCGATCACGAGCAATGTGACGCGAAAACAGACGCCCGCGGCGCTACGCCGCAATTCCACCGACGATTATCGCTCAATGAGTTGATCGGCGGTGTTTCGCCCTCGTCTACTTTTGGCAGGTCAGTGAGCAGACCCTCGCGTTCGCCGATCGAACGGCGGACTGGTGATTGCTTACGTGAGGTGGTTCACAGAGACCTGCCCCCATTCCTGGTCGAGATATTCGACCACCAGTCGTCGATGGCACAGCTTCGGCAGGTGTTCGCTGCACAGCAGACAGGCTCCGTCGAATTGCGACGGTTGAAGTTGCGATGCGATTCCTCGTCGTGCCATCAGTTCCAGGAATTCCTGTTCGTAAACTTCCCAGTCCCCACCATGTTTCTTGTAGGCATCGAGAATGTCCTTCGTCGGTGCCAGATCGGGTACGTGTTCATATTCGATCCCGCAGATCGACTTGAGGAAGTACCGCAGGTCGTCCCGTTTCGCGAAGCCCGCCAGTTGCGAACTGTTGTTCAATCGAACATCCAACAGTCGTTTGACACCAGCTTCAGCAAGCAACGAAAAGAAGTCCTCGGCTGACTTTTTTGTAAAACCGATTGTGTATGTCTGAATATTCGAGGTCACATTTCGCCTTCAGTGGTCTGATCTGATTTGTGAGTGGCCCAGGCAATCTCCCTGGCCTGTCTGGCGTAGGCTTCGTCGAGCAATCCGTTTTCGTCGTGGAAGAGTGCTCGCGCAGGTAGCCCCCAGATCGCCAGCAACCGTTGCTCTGCATCCTCGTGACTTTCGGGTTCGTCATTCGAAACGATGTGTCGAATCTGGAAATCACACCGCAATGATCTGGCGATCAGAATCGACCGATGACACGTCAGCGGGTCTCTTTCGGAACACATCAGGGCGATTCTGAATTTTGCGGCCCCTTTGCGAATTCGGTCGAGGCCCGCTCTGAACAGCGGCGCCTGCTCGATGAGGTCGTATCGGGCAACTCCATCGACATAGCAACCGGCCTCGTCACGACGCGCTCCCAGTTCCTTGCCGAGGAACACGTATTCAATCTGATTTTCTCGGAGCGCTGCCTGTAATGCTTCCTGATTAAAGTGCGGTGCGAATCTGCTGCTGGGATGCGAACGGACATCGGCGATGGCCGTAATCTGCTGTAACTGCAGCAACTCGATGAATTCATCCAGCTGCCGATTTGAATGTCCAATGGTAAACAGCGTGTCCGCGTTCATGACGATCCGAAAACCTGACGCATCACTCGTAGCAGCGAATGTACTCAAGGTAATTGGGAAAAGTATAAATGCCGTTCAGTTGAATCCAATAGCCGTGGCGCCCGTCGGGCGCTTTGTGGACGCGACTCAACCCGACTCGCAGGAAGAGTTCATCCTGCGACTGAATGAACTCCTCCAGCTTCGCGATATCTGCCGGGCTTGCTGCGTGTTCCTGCGCGTAATCGAAAAAGCCAAGATCGGTGACACCGACATACGCCATCCGCATCCCCGTCTCATCGGTGAAATGTGCCCGCAGGCGACTGACGTCATACGAATCCTGTTCGATCGAAAATGCCTTGGGGTCCATCCTGATCGTGATCAGCGATCGCGGAGGCGGAGTGTCTACCGGAATGCACTTCTCGCCGCTCGTCAGTTCCGTTTCAAATCCTGCACACAGTCCCGGAAAAAGAGTCTGTTCCAGTACCTGGCGGAAAGCCTGTTTCGTCGCAGGGCCTTTGAATACCAGTTTCCCGTAAGAGGCATCTTCTGTGTGCGGCGCGGACTTCTCCAGGTTCTGAAATTCACCCTGGAGAACTCCTCCAGGGTGAATACCCAGTTTTTCCAGGTTGTCAAAACGAAGATAGGGCCAGGGGCGGACAACGGCCCCATCGAGGGTCACACCAGCCGTACAGACGTTGTCCCGTTTCTTGAATCGCGTCAGGTCAGTAATGATGATCTCCATCACACACTCCATTCCGAATCGACAAGCAAAAAGTAAACTGACGAACACAATACTGGACGGGCGGATATTGACAACCCTTCGTCAGTCACTCATGAACATCCGCGGGCGAGGGCGAACAAGATAATTCCGAGCACAATCCACATGAGACAGCCACTGTCGCCATTGGGATCGTCATATTTTGTGACAATGTGCTTTTCACCGAAGAGACCTTTGTAAACCGTCGTGTGTTTGCGTCGGGACATTTGTTGAGACTCCCCAGGATTTGCTTCCGGCTCTGATAGATAAAGAGAAGGCGCTCGGCGGGCCGCCCAACGGACAGCCCGCAGCCGCGGTCGGTCATTCCGAAGTCGTTCGAAAGCTGGAGTCGATCGGTACCGTGGCGAGGTACGCACCGGATTCGTCGAAGACGTAGCCGGTGCCCTTAACGTCGTACCCCTGAATTGCCGCTGTCGCCGGGACATTGACGATCAGTTGCTCGCCGAACTGCCATCTCGCGTCAAACGCCTGCGTCTCATGTGTTGCCCCCTGCGAGTAGTGAACGGTCACATTCAACTCGACTTCGCGCAAATCAGTGCTGACTGGTGTGCTGGTATTCGTCACCTGGTTGTCGGCGTCACGAATCCAGTCGATCTGGTTGATGGCGTTCAGCGTGAACTTGATGTCGTACGAAAAGAATCCGCCGTGACGTGCTGTGATCTCCGGCTCGAAGTACGTTCCGGACTTCGGCTGCGAGCAACCGCCAGTGGCCAACAGCGCGACGGCGAAAAACGCAGCGGCGGTTCGGGTGTCGAAATGACGCATATCTTCCTCTCTTGAAGAGAACTGGTGAGGAGTCAGGCCCTGAGTCGGTGTGGGCACAGGTGCTGCAAATCGCTTGATTCTGAGTCAGCCTGAGGCTTTCCAGGCCATGCTATCCTGCCGAATGACTGTTGACTATAGTCAACAGTCATTCGGGTGCCGGCCAGGTAACTTCTGGCCATGCTGGGATTCGAATTACGCACCGCCCGTGAAGCTGCGGGACTGACACAGGAAGAGCTGGCGCATCGCGCCCAGGTCGACAGGACCTATATTTCGATGCTGGAGAACGATCGGAAATCTCCAACCGTTGACATGCTGCTTCGGCTGTGCCACGCCATGGACGCATCGGCTTCGACCATCCTCAGAAATGTCGAGAAGCAGCGCTAGGAGTTGATCAACTCGTAGTCGATAGCGGAGAAGCTACTCCATCGGTATCGACTACGACTCCGCAATGAGCGAATGCAGTTTTCGATGTCTGCAATATTTGATTGCGCCTGATTTTGGGCATTGGTGCGCTTCGCGGCCTCGTCAACACTCAACGAGAGTAGTCCATTGATTGCTGCGGGAGTGAAGCTGAGTTCTTTCGCCTATCGAATTAACAGCAGCCGGTCGATGGTGTCGTACCGATATCCACTTTGGCATGGCGAGCAGACTTTTGCGTTTGTCGAAGCGAACCGTCTCGACTTCAACGCCGCTCCCATTTCACCAACTGCATCGGTTGGCAAGCGAATGCTGTGCGTTGAAGTCGCCTTGTCTCGTTCACCTGAAGACAGTTTACGCCCCGTACTCCCGTATCAATGAGCTTCTTGAAGATGCCTCACATCGAGCTGGAGGCTCAATGAAGTTTCAACGGCAGAGTCATCAATCGGCTGATAATGTGGAATTGAGGATTAAGACTCAGCCCGCTCGTAGACATTTCGTTTCAAAGTCGGTCACACTGCTTCGGAACCGGATGATCTTTGGCGACTGGGTGCCAGTTGCCAGAGAATCTGGACTGCAATGACGAACTCGGTCAGGGCGATCAGAATTCGCCAAGTGACTCTCCGTCATTCCTGGAGCCCAGTCGTTGCCAGATTGTGGCGTTGATCGAGTCGGAGACAGATCGCACCGAGCCGTCCATGAGCAGCACATGGACCAGTCCCGTGTGGTAACTGCGCGAGGTGACGGAAGCGTAAGTAGGTCCCGTGCAGACCGAAGCAGGCTTGTCCTCGCGACATGAAGTGAAGTCGATGTCGTAAGCAACTCCACCCACAACGTGGTGGACTTTCGTGTTTGGCGTGAACGTCGTCGTAAAACCTGTCTGATGTACTCGGCCATCAACCCACTCGGTGTGACCGGTGTGTTTGAAGTCTCCGCCACGTGTGCCTATCAGGAATGCCGGCGGCGCGGTGGCCGAGCCGCCGCTGCCATCGCGCAGGTAATGGGTAAAGGCTGCGACTTCGGCGGCCGCCAGAGTATTACTGAGACCATCCGTGATAGCGGCCGGGGCGAGGGCACTGTTTGGAGCGAATGCCCCATCGCCTGGAGTCTTTGTCGTGTTATCCCACACCCGCCAGGTGCCGCAGTTGAATCCGTAGTTCACAGGATAGTCGGTCGCCGTTCCGGTGCTGTCTGTCCGAGCCTGATCCTTCACTTCGCTGGGGCACAGATACGGAGCGACCCGGGTCGTGCGGATGGCAATCGTGGCAGAATCACCGCTGCCGTATGTATCCGCGAAATCAATCAGGTCATGCAGACTGGCGTGTTCGAGATACGGCAGCAGTCGCGCGTGGATGGACCACTCGCCACCGTCGGTATCCGGGTCGGCACAGAAGCTGGGCGGAAACTTCCCGTTCAGCGACTGATAGTTGTGCAGCGCCAGCCCAATCTGCTTCAGATGGTTTCGGCACAGCGTCCTTCGAGCAGCCTCACGGGCCTGCTGAACAGCGGGCAGCAGCAATGCGACCAGCACGGCAATGATGCTGATGACAAGCAGCAGCTCGATGAGTGTGAATCCCGCTTTTCGTTTTCCCACAGCCTGATTCATCCCGGCCGGACACCTGCCATGTTCGTTGCCCGGTTTCAACGCACCGGTCACTGCAGGATATCAGCGAGGCCGTCGCGGCAGCAGTCAATCGCGGGCAGGCGGGAAACGCACTTCCTTCGGAGGCTGATAGCCGGGTTTCCAGGTTCCGCTGATCTGGACCTCGGCGACGAACTCCGCTTCGGCGAGTTCGTACGTCGGGTCTTTCACGGTCTTACGCTCCCGGTCGATAAGGATGCGGATGCGGTATTCGCCAGACGGCAGGAGTTTGCGTTCACGAAATTCTTTCGCCAAAGGTGAGTCCGCCGGAGCCGTGACGAGGATCGGGTTCTGCCAGACGTGGCGTTTGCCGTTCACTCGACTGAAACCGGTCGCCCAGCGGTGCTCCGACCACTTGCCCGTGCGGGGGATGCGGCGGTAGATGTCAACCTGCAGCGGTAGGTCGCTGAAGGCGGCGGGTATGTCGGTAACGCGAAGCTGCTGTTCGCTCAGCAGCGAGATTTCTTCCTGTGCTTCAGGCAGGTCGCTGGGTGTTGCGTACTCCCCGTTCTTGATGTCGACGTAGTCCGTCAGGAACGCAAGGAAGTTGCGGTACGTTGGGCTGCCAGGAAAGAACTTTGGCCCGCCGCCGTGGTCGTCGAGTCCCGCCGGTTTGGTGAGTACCAGGCTCGCGGCCGGATCGTCCACGTCGATGTTGCCCGAGTCGACGAGTTCAAGCAGTGTGCCGGCCGGGTCACGCGGGACGATCCACGAGATGGCATCGACGTCCTCTTTCGTCAAACCGTTGCGACCAATCTTCTGGCGGTTGCGTTCCGGGTCGTGGCAGTTGATGCAACGGCCCATCTCGCTCCAGATGTTGTCGATAAACGACGACAGCACTCGGTCGCGACGGGCATGCCGGATGACCGCGGGCGGCAGACTTGTGCCGACCTCGACGTCTGACGTTGCCTTGAGCAGCTCCGGCTCGTGAACGGCAGCGCGAATCCATGCCCGGAACGCAACGAGTTCCGTCGAGCGGACTTTCTCAATAAGCGGATCGGACTTCTCCTGCTTGCGACTGATGAACCGCAGAATCTTTGACTTATCCGGTTGATCGACGTCGATCATGCCGGTGGACTTCAGCGACGCGAACGTCTTCGCCTGGTCTTCGAGAATGAAGTCACGCAGTTCCACACCGACGAAGTGGCACTCGGTGCAGCTTGAAGCACTGTCCGATTTCAGGATCGGCAGAATGCGGCTGGAGAAAATGGTCGCGGCATCAGCGTCCGCGAGTTCGGCTGCGAGTCGTTCGGTCTCCGCGTTGCCCACGTCGGTCGTCGAACGCGGCTTGTCATCTTTTCGCTGAGCATCTCCCTGGCCGTGTCCATGACTGTCGTGACCGTCTTTGTCCTTTGCGTGTGCCGTGTGGCCGTGTTTCGAGTGCCCTTCATCTACCCCGTGATGCCGATGTGCTGCTTTATCACCCTGCGCGGAGTTACGACTGTGAGCGGCGTCGTGTTCTCCATGCGAAGTGTCTGCGTGCCCATGTGAGGCATGGCCGTGATCGCTGACTGAGTGCTGGTTGTTTCCGTGCTCGCCGTGAGCATGTTGATTCTGACCGTGCCCATCGTGTGAGCTGTGCGTCGTGTGACTGGTGTCATTCGACTGAGCCACCGCATGCGTATCTGATGAGACGGAATGCTGCTCGTGTGACGTCTCATCCGGGCTGGGCTCATGACTGCACGATGCCAGGCACAGTGGGACAACCGTGAAAGCGAGCAGATTGATGGCCTGTTTCACTTCAACTCTCCAATAACGAAACCGACAGAATGCCGGATGTAGAACGTCCTGGCGTAACACTCCGGTCGCTTTACAACAATGCGCAAAGGCATCGGTCATTGTAAACACCGCGACGTTTTCCTGGTCTCGCCTCGCTCGGAAGCGCCAACATGACGTAGGGCTGCATCGCCCGTCCGTAAGTATGAAAGGGGCGATTTCGCCCATTTGAAAGTTCCAGTTCAGAGGATGGGCGATTTGCGGGGTGCGCAATCCGGCATCTTCGCGCAGATGGCCTCGTCTTCGATTTCCTGGTCACCTGCACCGCATCGCGTCTGCATGCTCGATCGTCTCGACCTAGAGTCAGTCGAGAGTGAATCGAATTCTGTGCGGCCTCCGGTTTGTCGAGGCTTTCAGGTCGGACTGGGGCATCGAATATGTGTGGAATTGCAGGCATCCAGAGACTCGACGGGCAGCCCGTGCGACAGGAAGCGGTCGAGGACATGGTCGCGACGCTGGATCACCGCGGTCCGGATGCACACGGGGTTGAACTGCGCGGGTCGGTCGCCCTCGGCCATACACGGTTGAGCATCATCGATCTCGCCGGCGGCGTGCAGCCGATGACGTTCAAAGACCATAACGCTGACCTGGTCATCACGTTCAACGGCGAAATTTTCAATTACATCGAGCTGCGGCAGGAACTGATCGGCCGCGGCCGAAGATTCACGACGACGTCCGATACCGAAGTCGTTATGCAGGCGTACGCCGAATGGGGCGAGGACTGCGTCAGACACCTCAACGGCCAGTGGGCTTTCGCGATCCAGGACGCCAGTCAGAAAAAGCTGTTCCTCTCGCGCGACCGGCTTGGAATCCGGCCACTGTATTACACCACCAGCGGCCAGACGTTTCTGTTCGCTTCCGAGGTGAAGGCGATCTTCGCACATCCAGGCGTCAGCAGAGCCATCGATCCGGTGGGTCTCGATCAGCTCTGCACATTCTGGTCACCGCAGTCTCCGAGGACGATTTTTGAAGGCATCAACCTTTTGCCGCCGAGTCACTCGCTGACTGTCCAAGAGGGCAAGATCACGGTGTCCCGGTATTGGGATGTCGACTTCTCTGAGACCTTCGACAATATCTCGTCCCGCGAACTCGAAGACCAATTGCTCGACCTGCTCACAGATGCGACGCGGCTGCGGCTGCGCAGCGATGTACCGGTCGGAGCGTATCTCTCCGGCGGGCTCGACTCATCGATCACCTCCGCTCTGGCCAAAGACCTAAACCGCGAGCGACTCAGCACGTTTTCCGTCGAATTTGAGAATCCAGAGTTCGACGAGAGCACCTTTCAACAGGAAGTCGCCCGGCGGCTCGGCACCGAGCATCACACGGTCCGCTGTTCGCACGACGACATCGGCAGAATCTTCCCACAGGTCATTCGTCACACCGAGACGCCGATCCTGCGAACGGCGCCGGCTCCGATGTTTCTATTATCGAGACTCGTGCGTGATGCGGGCATCAAGGTGGTCCTGACCGGCGAAGGAGCGGACGAGGCATTCGGCGGCTACGACATATTCAAAGAGGCGAAGCTACGTCGTTTCTGGTCTCGGTTGCCGGAGTCGCGGGTGCGACCGCTGCTGCTCCAGCGGCTGTACCCGTACATGAAAAACATTCAGTCGCAGCCACCGGCGTATCTGCGAGCGTTCTTCGGTGTGAAGCCGGAAACGACTGGGAATCCGTTCTTCTCGCACCTGCCGCGATTCGAACTGACCGGCAAGTTGAAAGCGTTCTTCACGCCAGACGTGCTCGCAGCCACATTCGACCACGATCCTGTGACCGAGGCCGAGGCACAACTGCCGGCTGCGTTTCGACAATGGGATTCCTTCGAGCAGGCACAGTACCTGGAAACGCGCGGACTGATGCCGGGTTACATCCTGTCGTCGCAGGGTGATCGCATGACGATGGCCAACAGCATCGAGGGTCGGTTCCCGTTCCTCGATCACCGTCTGGTCGAGTTCGGTGCAAAGCTGCCGTCGCGACTCAAGATGGCGGGCCTCGACGAGAAACACATTCTCAAGAACGCCACGAAACATCTCGTCCCGGATTCGATCCGGCAGCGTGCCAAGCAACCGTACCGGGCACCGGATGCGCACAGCTTCTTCGACACCGACTCTGGAATGGCCCGCTTCGAATATGTCGACGCGATGCTCTCGCAGTCTGCCATTGAAGAGGCTGGGCTTTTCGATCCGGGCGTCGTCAGCAAGCTGGTGGAGAAGGCTCGCCGCGGAGCCGCGATCGGCACGAAAGACAACATGGCGCTGGTCGGCGTGCTGTCGACTCAGCTTGTTGTGGAACAGTTTGTAAAGGGACGGCCGGTCGATGTGCCGGACACGGTCCCCGTGTGACTAACCAATCTACTATCAGGAAAGAACAACAACATGCCCGCGATTGAAAACGACGTTCGTGAGTTCGTGACCGACAACTTCCTCTTTGGCCGCACCAACGTGTCGCTGGACGGCGATGACTCGCTGCTGGAAGAAGGTCTCATCGACTCAACCGGCGTGCTCGAACTGGTCACGTTCATTGAGGACAAGTTCGACGTCACAGTCGAAGACGAAGAACTCGTGCCGGACAACCTCGACTCGATCAACCGCCTGATCACTTTCATTGAGGCCAAGGTGGAAGAAGCCAAATAGGGATCACAACGTAGCCACCGTCGCCGGACGGTGGAGCCCGATCACGCTCTGGCGAACGTGGCTACTACAGGCGGACTTCGGTTTCCAATATGGAACACAACACATGCAACTTGAAGAGTTTCTCGAACAGACGGCGGCGCGGACTCCGGACAAGGTCGCGCTGATCGTTGGCGACCGCCAGCTCACGTACCGCGAGATCGAAACCGAAGCGAATCAACTCGCCCACGGTCTGATCGCGCGTGGTGTGCAGCGTGGCGATCGCGTCGTGCTGTTTCTCGACAATTGTGTTGAGGCCGCAGTCGGTGTGTGGGCCGTACTCAAGGCCGGGGCAGTGTTCGTCATGGCCAATCCCACGACGAAGCCCGACAAGCTGACGTATCTGCTCAATAACTCGCGAGCTGTCTGCATTATTGGACAGAGCAAACGGCTGCGTAGCTGCGAGTCCATCTGGTCAGAGACACCGCATCTGCGAAATGTCGTTGTCGTTGGTGCCCCGGAGGACGTTGCCGACTGCATGCATCCCCTGACGGGCTGGAGTGATCTCGTCGACGAGCACAGCGACAACGTCACACCGCCCGCGAAGCGCTGCATCGACGTCGACCTGGCCGCACTGGTTTATACCTCAGGGTCAACAGGCAACCCCAAAGGTGTGATGCTGGCTCATGCAAATATGGTCGCGGCGAACAGGTCAATTACAACGTACCTGTGTAATACTCCCGGCGATATTGTGCTCAATGTCCTGCCACTCAGCTTCGACTACGGACTGTATCAATGGCTGATGTGCTGCAACTTCGGCGGCACACTGGTCCTCGAAAAGTCGTTCACTTATCCGCACGCAGTTCTCGAAAGAATTGTAAATCTTGGAGTCACCGGATTCCCGATCGTGCCGACCATCGTGGCCATCCTGCTGCAGATGGACCTGAAGAAGTACGACCTGTCGAAGCTGCGTTACTTCAGCAACACCGGAGCCGCATTCCCGGTCGAGCACATCACCACGCTGCGAAAACTTCTGCCCGATGTGGGGATCTACTCGATGTACGGTCTGACCGAGTGCAAGCGGGTCAGCTACCTGCCGCCGGAAGAAATCGACCGGCGGACCGACTCCGTGGGCATCGCGATGCCAAACTGCGAAACGATGATCCTCGACGACGACGGCAACGAACTCGGGCCGAACGAACTCGGCGAACTGGTCGTGCGTGGCTCGAACGTGATGAAGGGGTACTGGGAAGCACCTGAACTTACAGCCCAGCGTTTGAGGCCCGGCAGGATTCCACACGAAATGTGGCTCTCAACCGGCGACCTGTTCCGATCGGACGAGGACGGCTTTCTTTACTGGGTTGGTCGCAAGGACGACATCATCAAAAGCCGCGGCGAGAAGGTCAGTCCCCGAGAGGTCGAAGACGTGCTGCATCAGCATCCGCAGATCGCTGAAGCCGCAGTCATCGGAGTGGAAGACGAAGTTCTTGGCCAGGCCGTGCGAGCCGTTGTGCGGCTGCAGTCCGACGCCGAGGTGAGTGTTCGCGACGTGCAGTCTCACTGCCGTTCGTTCCTGGAAGATTTCATGGTTCCGCAGCAGGTCGAGTTTCGGGATGCCCTGCCCAGAACCGCCAATGGCAAAATTGATAAGAAAGTCCTGGTGTAGAACGCCAGGTGTATTTGGAGACAACAATAATGACTGTCGCGACACACGCCTTTTTTTCACGTGAGTTTCTGAAACTTGACGCTGCAGCCGAGGTCGATCGCATCTGCGACTGGATGCGTGAAACTGTCGCCGTCGACTTCAAACGCAAAGGGCTGGTGCTCGGCCTGTCGGGCGGAATTGACTCGACCGTGTGTGCAGCCCTGGCGGTGCGGGCGCTCGGTCCACAGCGGGTCTTCGGGATCATGATGCCGGAGCGGGACTCCGAAGACGACAGCCTTGCGCTGGGCGAACTGCTGGCAGATTCGCTGGGGGTGAACTCCATAACGGAAGACATCACGCCGATGCTGGACGGAGCCGGTTGTTATCAACGCCGGGACGCCGCGATTCAGAGCGTCATCCCGGAATATCAACCGGACTGGAAAAGCAAACTCGTGCTGCCGCCTCTGCTGCAGGGAGAACGGTTCAGTCTGTCGAGTGTCGTCGTGCAGTCGCCGGCCGGCGAACGCAAGCAGGCCCGGCTGACGCTCGACGCGTATCAGACGATCGTCGCCGCGACGAACTTCAAGCAGCGCTGTCGCAAGATGATGGAATACTACCACGCCGATCGGCTGCGCTACGCCGTCGTCGGGACTCCGAACCGGCTCGAATACGATCAGGGGTTCTTCGTCAAGCAGGGCGACGGGGCTGCCGACATTAAGCCCATTGCACACCTCTATAAAACACAGGTCTATCAACTGGCTGAATACCTCGACGTCCCCGAAGTGATTCGGATGCGTCCGCCGACAACTGACACGTACTCACTGCCGCAGAGTCAGGAAGAATTCTTCTTCAGTGTTCCGTACGACCAGCTCGACTGCTGCCTGTTCGGTCTGAATCACGGCTTCGACGCCGAGGACGTTGCCGCCGGGATCGGCCTGAGTGTGGATCAGGTGAAGTTCGTCTACAGCGACATCGCCTCGAAACGAAAAGCGACGAACTACCTGCACCGCTCCCCGGAACTGATCGAGCGCGTGTTGGAGTCGTGAGCCCGAAGTTGCGAATGTGAAACCAATCTGGCTAAGGATACCGCTGCAATGAGGCAGGCTGTCATAGAGAAACCGTCGCCCTCGGTGTCTGGCGAGACAATCGAAATTGCGGACATGAACCGCGACCGGGCAGAAATCGAAGCGGTCTGGTGCCGGGCTTTTGGTGATGCTCATAAGCGGTTTGATAATTACCTCACCAACCCCTACGAAGTCGCGAAGATTTGGGTCTACCGACCGGACGGTGACGCAATACGCGGTGCATTCGGGCTTCACGCTCAGAGACTGAACCTTGGCGGGCAGGTCCATAATATCGGGCAGATTGGAAACCTCGCTGTGGACAGTGAGTATCGCACTGCCGGGCCGGCCGTTCGGATGCAGCGCGCGTTACTTGGTTCACTCAAGGAAAGTAACAGAACGCTCCTGCTGGGAGTGACGGAAGACGCGATTGCTCTTTTGCGGCGTACGCGTTGCAAGTCCGTCGGGACCGCACAGCGCTGGGTGAAAATACTCAGGTCAGAATCCCAACTCCGAAAACGGTTGCGGTCGACGGCGTTGACCAAAGTCGCGGCTCCACTGGTCGATGCCGGGCTGCTGCTGAGTTCCCGGGAAACATATTCTCGCCGGTCAGCCGAAGTGACCGTCGGTTTCGAACACACTTACGATTCCCGTTTTGACCGATTCTGGGAACGAGTTCGCTCGCGATTCCCTATCGCAACACAACGGACATCCGAGTACCTGACGTGGCGATTCTACGGAGGCCAAGAGTCGACCTTTCAGACCTTCTGGTTGGCCGATGCGCAGGGAGAACTCATTGGCTACATCGTCTTCGAGATTCTTGGTAATTCGAGTATCGAAGTCGCCGACGTCATGTTCGACGGCACGGCGGCTCTGGATTGCGTGTTGAGCGAATTCCTCTGCCACATGCGAAAGCACGAGAGCCGCCCGACAGCAATCACCTGGATGTATTTCGGCACGGACCTGATCGCACAGCGGCTGCAGAGATTCGGCTTCAAGTCTCGTCCGGAACGGTCGCAGACTTTCGTCTACGGAGATGCCGAGACGCTTCGCGACGCCGATCCGGAGTTGTTCGATGTCCAGCGCTGGTACCTCAGCGGTGCAGACCTGGACCTGTAGGTCTTCCGGCGTCGCGTGGTACCGCTGCGCAATGCTCTCCCACTTGGCACGGAAGCCGTTCCGGTGGATGTTGGTCTGCTCCGCCTGGTCAAACGGCGTCCAGAAACGCGACCTGCTGTTGAGGCGAAAACGCCCTTCGAGCGATCTTTAATGAGCGGTGTCGCTCGCATTCCCACTGCTGTCTGACGTGATGGGCGATTCCCGGCGCGAGCGACCTGACATCGTGGCACAGGCAAATGACGTGCTCGATTCCTCCGTCATGTGAAGCACGTTATCACCTCGCACTGTTCGGCCACGGTGTAGACTCAGGTTGTAACTCGCCTTTTGAATCTCGCGCGGTGCTCGATCGGTTGAGGATTGATGCGGGCAGATCGCAGGCGGGAGATATCAAACTGCCGAGTTCGTCGCCGACTGGAGATGGCTTTCTGGATTTCGCTGTATAGGGCAACCGCAGTGTCGTGTGTGACACAGGGCGCCAGGCCTCTTTGCTGACTCTGTATCAGAACTCGCCTGGTTGGCTGATGAAGGACTGACGATCTATGGCTACTGATACCTTGATGACGACTGCACCCCATGAGGGCTGCGAAGCCCGGCCTCGTACAGAATGTCTGGGGAACTCATCCTCATCCGCCCTGCGGCGGTTCCGGACTCGACTTCGACGCCTGGGGTTGTGGAAGACGTTTTCCTATCTCGTGTTTGTCGTGCTGGGGGAGAGGTGCGGCCTGCGGATATCCTGCCGGTTCGCATTCAGCAGTACGGCAGGCCGTTCTCCCGGTTTCCTCTCGGGTGGATTCGAAGCGGCGGTCGCGTGTCGACCAGAGGACCTGACGCCGCGGGACCGGGACTTTCTGCGGAGTTACGGCGAAGAGTCGACGTTTCTGGCGCGACTGGATGCCGGGCAACGATGTCTGATTGTTCGCACGGACCAGGGCGACCTGGCGAGTGTGTGCTGGTTCCGGTTGTGCGATGACGGGGATATGCCATCGAGGATGGCGCACGCTCCGGACGAAACATCGAACGGTATGCGGCCAGGCATCATCGAACGCTGCTTCACCCGATATGAATACCGGGGCCTGGGACTCTACCGATGGGCACTGCAACACATCGCGACGTCACGTGACCCAGACATCAACATGCACACGCGGCCGGTTTTCGTCGACTGCTCGCCATTCAATCATTCTTCCGAAACCGGCATTACACGAGCCGGATTCATCCCGCTCTGTCTGACGGTCAGGCTGGGCCGAACCATCCTGTTCAGTCGCCCCGTCACCCACGTTGATGCTGTGGATTCGATTCCGTTAGGCGGATACCAATGTCACACCGTAGAAGTACTCTGAATCGACTGTGATCCGCAGCACGAAACCCGCCAGTCCAGTTGTCGCAGTTAGAGATGGTCTGCTGTGACGTTACAGGGATTCTGGCTTCTCACTTCTTCATGTCGTGCATCTGATGGCCTTCGTGGCCGGTGCTGCCCATGATTTTGTTGTAGGTTTCTGGCGGCAGAATGCGAACTACGGTGGTCAGTCCTTCAACGCCCATTGACCAGCCGGGACGCATGCCGATTGCTTCCCGGCGGCCCTCCACACGGGACATTGCCGCCATGCCGTAGTGATCTCCGTGCCCTGACGATGCGGCCGGATCGGGCGCGGCCTCCGTGTGATTTCCGTGCTGTGTCTTGTGCTGGTCGTGACCGCCTCCAGATGGTGGTGCAGCTTTTCCGTTCGGGATGGGATCGGCGGGTTTGTTGTGTTTCATGTCGTGTTTCATCGCCGGCCCTCTGGCCGGCATGTCTTTCATGTCCGGCATGCTTTTCATCTCGGGCATTTCCATACCGAGCATGACCTGCGGATAACCTCGGACACGCATCTGCTCGGGGGTGGAGTAGCGGCGGACCAGCGGACCGGCCTGCGACGTCATCGAGTTCATCATGTGGTGGAACATGTGACAGTGCATGATCCAGTCGCCCGGATTGTTCGCGATAAACTCGATCTCACGGACCTGAGCGACACCGACCAACACGTTATTACTGGGGTACCACGATGGTTCGGGCATGCGTCCGCCCTCTGTTCCCGTGATCCAGAACGTCACTCCGTGCAGATGCAGCGGGTGATGGTCGATGACACTGAAATTGACGAATCGGATACGAACTCGTTCGCCCAGTTTGCAAAGCAGCGGCGTTGTCAGCGGGCCGCAGCGACCGTTGAACGTGAGATAATTCCACTCCATCGCCAGCGTGTCGGGCACGGTGGAGTTCGGGCGAATCTGGAACTCCTGAGCGATCAGCGCGAAGTCGCGATCCACGACCGGCTGATGAGCCTTTGGCGGATGCACGATGAACAGTCCGACCATGCCCATCGTTTCCTGCATGCCAACGTGCGAGTGGTAAAAGAACGTCCCTTCCTGATGGACGGTGAATTCGTAGACGAACCTGCCGCCGGGAGGGATCAGGTCCTGAACCAGATGCGGGACGCCATCCATTTCAAATGGGACTTCCAGTCCGTGCCAGTGCATGGACGTCGGTTCGGGAAGTCTGTTCTGGACAATGATCCGAACGCGATCTCCCTGATTGATCTCGATGGTTGGCCCCGGCATGTCCCCGTTGAAACCGTAGGTGTCGATCCAGAAGCCCGGCAGCAGTTCACGCCGCACCGGTTCGGGCGTCAGATGAAATTCCTTGACGCCATCGACCAGTTTCCAATCCAGACGTTTCAGGTCGGGAGCGTGAATCGGAACGGGAGGTTGGTCCGCCGCACGCAGGCCGGGCACGAGTCGGCCGCGGTCTTCCGGGCTGCCAACCGGACCGCCGACTCCCGGTTGAGTGCGCGGAAATTTGGCTGCCATCACGTGGCCGGTATGTCCCGCATGGCCGCCCGGGGCAGCATGTCCCGCGTGTGGCGATCTGGTTGCTGGGGGACTTTGCTTTGGAACCGTGTCCTGCGCTGCTGCGGAACCGGCAACGAACAGGCCTGTCGCCGCGGCTCCGCGGGCAAGAAATCTGCGTCGATCTTCTGGATTCGTCATGTTCGTTTTCCGGTCAGAATTCTGTCGCGTTTTGGTGCGATGGGATGGCGCGTCTCATCAACGCCGGGCGGCGTCGCGTTGAAGTTACCTCGGCTTGGCAATCGCATCGATGTGTCCGGCCGCGGCGGGAGCGGACGGGCTCATCAGGCCTCCGCTGAGGAGCAGTCCGCGGACCGCCACGTCATTTTCCCGATAGGTCAACTCATTTCTGACCTGTTCGGCTCGCAGCGACAGATACATTCGCTGAGCCGTCAGCACTTCGGTCCACGGAGCGCGGCGTTCTTCGTAGCTCTTCGCCAGCATGTCGTAGGCCAGCTTCGCTTTGGGCAGCATGGCCGCGTCAAACTCCACCATGCGCTGCCGTGAGGTTTCGTAGTCGCGGAACTGAGTCGCCAGTCGATTCCGCAGTTCGAGTTCCAGCCGCCGTGCTTCCGCATGCGACTGCGAGAGGTCGGCCTGAGCCTGTTCGACGGTGCCCTGATTGCGGTCGAAAATCGGCAGCGGAAGTCCCACATTCAGCGTCGTCTGCGTGGTGTTCGTGACGGGAGTGTGAATCGTTGAGACGTCCACCAGCACGTTGGGAATTGGTTCCGCTTCTTCCCGCGAAACCGTGATGCGGTCGTGTTCGATCTTCTGCCACGCCGCGTGCAGTTCGGGGCTGTTCGACAGCAGTTGTGAAAGAGCGGTGTCCCATCCGAGCGGTTCGTCTGTCGCAGAGAGTGTTCCAGCCAGCGGCTGCGGATTCAGTTCCGGAATTCCTGCCAGCGACGTGAGCATCCGCCACGCGTGCAGATACTCTTTCTCCGACTGCATCAGATCGAGCCGGTCTCGCTGCAGTTCGACTTCCGCCGTCAGCACGGACGACTGGCCGGTCTGGCCGAGATTCAGCATTTCGCGAGTCGTCTGCAGATTGTCCTCGCCATTGGAAACCAGCTCGCGCTGGACGGCGACAAGCTGCTCCGCGGCCAGCGTGCGGAAGTACGCGACATGCAGATCGTTCAGGACCCGCTGCCGCTGTGCGTGGTAATTTGTTTCCGCAATCCGGACGCGCTGAGTCCATTTCTGCTGGCTCAGTTCCAGCTTCCCGCCGGTCACGAACTCCTGCGCGATGAAACCGCCATTCCAGTTCTCATCGCGCCCACTGCCAACCTGATCGTACTGTCCCGAATAGCCGAGCACGGGGTTGAGATACAAACCGGCCTGCTGCGCCGCTCCACAGGCCGCGCGAATCTGAGCCTCCGCCTGAGTCAGCGTCGGGTTGTTCGAGAGCGCCAGTGATTCGAGTTCTCCCAGAGTGAGGCTGCGAGCCTCGGCAGCGTGCATCGGGCCTGCCCCGTGCTCCATCGGGCCGTCCCCGTGCATCTCATGATCCATCGGAGCCGCTGTCGGGTGACCTCCGTGCTGCGGAGCGTGCTGACCGTGTGGTTCGGCTGTCTCCGCAGCAGGAGCCGGCGCCGGCGGCGCTGTGGAATGTTTCGAGTGATCTGGTTTCGCTCCCGCAGGAGACTTCGCAGCCGCACTGTCGGCTTCTTCCTGAAACGAAACGAGCACAGTGCTGTCTGCTTCAGAAACAGAGGACTCACCAGTCCGTCGGGCAACGTCCTTCACTGAGTCCGGCGCATTCGCGGACTGGTCACGGCGAGCACTGGTCACCTGAGTCACCGCGCGATCGCGAGTCGTCGTGGCGCAACCGGCCAGCATCGCGAGAAGCAGAATTGGACAGGTCGTCTTCCGCACCCGTGTCCGAACACAACATCCCTGCGAGCGATATTCCATCACAGTCATCCCTGACACGCCATTGCTCATGTTGACAGCAAATCGCGCACGGTCGGAGCGTCCAGTCCGCCCGTGCAAAAACTGGTCACTGTCGAATCGACGGATTCCGCCACGAACATGAGCAGCGTCATTCCTGGATGTCGCAAAGCCAGCCAACGGACAAACTCAGATCACTATATCTTCACACAGACTGCCCATCCGGAGTCGAAACGGGCGATTTCGCCCATTTGCGCTCGGCGACAGAAGTAGCCATCGCCGGTCCCGAGTCGGCGTGATAATGCAGCTACCCTTGTCCGGCAGCTTCTTTTTCGTTCTTGCGGAGCCTTAACGCGTTGCCCACGACGGAGATCGAGCTGAAACTCATTGCGGCGGCAGCGATCATGGGGTTGAGCAGGGCTTTCAGGCCGAAGATTGGGACGAGGACTCCGGCCGCGACGGGGACTCCCAGAGCGTTGTAGCCGAAAGCGAAGAACAGGTTCTGGCGAATGTTCCGCATCACTGCCCGGCTTAGTGCGACCGCCCGTACGATGCCTCGCAGGTCGCCTCTGACCAGCGTTACGCCAGCACTTTCCATAGCGACGTCCGTGCCGGTGCCCATCGCGATGCCCGCATCGGCCTCAGAGAGGGCCGGTGCGTCGTTAATCCCGTCGCCGGCCATTGCCACGATGTGGCCGGACGCTCGCAGAGCCTTGACGCGGTCGTGTTTGTCTTCCGGACGCACGCCGGCTTCCACGACGTCGATGCCGAGCTGGTCGGCGACGGTGCGTGCCGTGCGCTCGTTGTCGCCGGTGAGCATGATGACTCGCAGTCCCAGCGCGTGGAGTTGACGGATGGCATCCGGTGTCGATTCTTTGACGGGATCGGCGACAGCCACGAGTCCCGCGAACTGTCCGTCGACTCCAACGAACATCACGGTTCTTCCAAGCGAACGCAGTTCGTCGGCGCGAGAAGCCATCTCATCGGAGACAGCGCAACCGTTCGCTGTCACAAACGACTGGCGACCGACAAAGACACAGATGCCGTCAACGTCGCCGGACACTCCCGATCCGGTGACCGATTGAAAGTCAGTCACATCGGATAGATCGACTCCGCGTTCCGTGGCTCCGGACACGATGGCCGATGCGAGCGGGTGTTCGCTGTGACGTTCCACCGCTGCTGCCAGGCGGAGTAGTTCAGTCTCGGTGAATGAGTCCGCCGGGACACACTCGGTCAGCCGTGGCCGGCCTTCGGTCAGAGTTCCCGTCTTGTCGACAACCAGTGTGTCGACCTTCTCCATGACTTCCAGCACCTGAGCGTCGCGGATCAGCACTCCCTCTTTCGCACCGCGACCGACGCCGACCATGATCGACATGGGAGTCGCCAGTCCCAGGGCACACGGACACGCGATGATCAGCACGGCGACGGCGTTGACGAGTGCGTACGCGAAACGAGGTTCAGGCCCGATCGTAGCCCAGGCGATGAAGGTCACGACCGCCACCAGGACGACGGCCGGCACGAACCAGGCCGCAACCAGATCAGCGACTCGTTGAATTGGAGCCCGGCTGCGCTGAGCCTCAGCCACCATGTTCACGATCTTCGACAGCAGCGTGTCGCTGCCAACACGATCGGCTCGCATGAGGAACGACCCGGTCTGATTAACTGTCGCCCCGATGACACTGTCGCCGGACTCCTTGCGGACCGGCAGTGGTTCACCGGTAATCATCGACTCGTCGACAGAGCTGCTGCCTTCGACAAGTTTGCCATCGACCGGGACCTTTTCGCCTGGCCTGACCCGCAGCAGGTCACTGCGATGAACGTGTTCGAGGGGAATCTCAGTCTCCTCACCGTTGCGCACCAAACGAGCGGTCGGCGGAGCCAGTGAGAGTAATTCACGGATGGCGCTACTGGTCCGGCGTCGTGCTCGAAGTTCAAGCATCTGCCCGAGCAGCACCAGCACGGTGATCATTGCCGCGGCCTCAAAGTACAGCTCGACCGAGCCGTCGTGACGGAATGACTCGGGAAAGATACCGGGGGCCAGCACGGCCACGACGCTGTAAAGAAACGCGGCTCCTGTCCCGAGCGCGATCAGCGTGAACATGTTGAGGTTGAAGGTCGTCAGGGAACGTCCCGCCCGGACAAAGAACGGCCATCCGGCCCACAGCACGACCGGCGTGCTAAGCACGAACTGCAGCCATCGCGAGACTGTCACTGAGACCCAACGTTCCAGCGGCACACCGATCATCGGCAGCATTGCCAGCAGAAACACCGGCAGAGTCAGGGCCAGACCGATCCAGAATCGTCGCGCCATCGCCGTCAGCTCAGACTCGTCCTCATTGGTAGCCGCCGCCGTCACCGACTTCGGTTCGAGGTCCATGCCGCACTTTGGGCAGGCTCCGGGGTGATCCTGCTCGACCTCCGGATGCATCGGGCAGGTGTAGTGGGGGGAGTCGCCAGTCATGGCGTGAGATTCCGGTGCCGCGCGCTGCTGATGGTCTTCGGCCTCTGTGTGGTGACAGCAGGAATTTCCCGGTTCATTGTTGGACTGCTCAGAAACTTCAGCGACAGCATCGGCCGATTCCAGCTCCGGACTGGTCATGAACTTCGTCAGGCAGTGCTCACTGCAGAAGTAGAAGATCTGTCGCTCCAGCTCGAACGACAGCGCCGTTGCCTCATCGACCGTCATGCCACAGATTGGGTCTTTTGCCATCAGCTTCTTTCCATCGTGTGAGTCCCGAGAAGTCTCTTGCGAACTCCTCACCGCACAGGCCATGCCGAAATCATCACGCAGAGGATACCCGGAGCACGGTCGACTGACATCGTTCGTTGAGCGTGAATGGACTGTTTCACTCAGGCACTCGAACACCGAGCGTCGCTAATCGGGACTCGCGCGGGGCGAAATCGCCCAAGCAGATGAGCGAGTTGGCTCGTTGCTCGTCAGTCCGGGCCGCACGTGGAACTCGAATCACGGCGTAAAAACTGTTGGTACAGAAAGTGCTTTCACATGGACCTGCCGACGTGTGTTCGGCTCCGGCAGATTCCTGGCAGACTATCGCGTCTCGTGGGAGTGCTCGGTTAACTGCCTGAAAGTGGTTCCTTGCTCTGAAGAGAGCGTTATGTCAGGAGAGTGCAAAATGAAACGACGGGAATTTGTGTTGGGAGCGTGTGTGGCAAGCGGCAGTCTGATCCTGGGAGCCGGGACGCTGTCCGCCCAGAAGAAGCCTTCAATTGCAGAGAGAAAGTTCCGCAACCTGCCGTACTGGACCCATCGAGCGGCTCAGCGGCGAATCGATCACGCCCTGGATTACTCACAGGATTTGCGGCAGTACGCCGAAGAAGCTGAGTCGATCGATCCAGCGGAAGCGAAACTGCATGCGGAAGAACTTGGCCGCAACCTTTCGGCAGCTCAGAAGCGGGTGGCTGATGCGAAAAAGCAGGCCGGAACCGACAAGGACGCCGAGACAGTCAAGGACCTCGACAGCATCAGTAAGGGTCTTTCCACCGCCGCGGACCAGCATGCCGCGTGCATGGAAGCCTGCAAGAAGGATTCTGTGGATGGCAAGATGGTGATGCACTGCTGTCAGATCATCACCACCGAACTGCAGAAGGCGAAGAAAACCTACAGCCGAGTGATGCAGCGTCAGCATCCCGGCTCGCCGAAAACGAAGAAGAAGTAGTGTCGTGTGGATGGAATTGCCCTGCCTTGCAACCCGGTCGATGAGGTCGACCGGGTTGCGGTGGTCCCGTCCCTTGTGGGCTGCGTGAAGTCCACGGAACGGCACGTTGTCCCCCTGTCTGAGGAGTGTGTCTGTGAGTCAGCGATCATCGAGTCATCAAGTATCAGCGGCGTTCTGGATGGTGATCTGCTGCCTGCTGCCAATCCTTATTATTTACGGACTCGCCGCCGCGGGTATCATGATCAGCCCGGTGCTGTTGCTCCTCATGATGCTGTTGTGCTGGATGGCCATGTCGTCGCATCTGATGTCGGACTGTCACGCCGACCAGGATCGACGGTCTTCACAGCCGACGGGGTCTGATGTCACTGATGCCAACGCGGATGATGACTTTGATACGAGTTCCGTATTCGAGTCCTCGCATCAGCGATGGGTTGGTGATGCGAAAGTCATCGACGGGGAGTTCATCAACGGAGACCCTCAGGCCGTCTACGAGCAGATGCGCGAACGGCTGGCGGATCGCAATGCCACACCGCTGCTCCAGGAGGATGAATTCGGTCAGCCACGACTGGTCATTGTTCCCGGCCGACTCGATGACCCGCGTCCCGGCAGTGGACCCATGCTGCACCTGCTGCTGTTCATCGCCGCCATCGCCACGACCACCTGGGCCGGAGCCCTGCATCAGGGCATCAACCTGCTGGAAGAGCCCGGCAGATTCACCGCCGGGCTGCCGTACTCGCTGACGCTGATGCTGATCCTGGGAGCCCACGAACTCGGCCACTACTTCGCGGCGCGGCATCATGGAGTCAACGTGACGTTGCCGTACTTCATTCCAGTCCCGTTCGCCCTCGGCACATTCGGGGCGTTCATTCGCATGAAGTCGCTGCCGCCGAATCGCAAGGCTCTGTTTGATGTGGCTGTCGCCGGACCGCTGGCCGGACTTGTCTTCGCGGTCCCGGCACTTCTGATTGGTCTCGGTCAGTCGCAGATTGTCGAAGCGGCGGGAGACGCTGCGGCGAATGTCGGCATTATGCACCATCACGGAACGGGAGTCGGTTCTTCGGTGCTGCTGGCGTTCCTGGCGAAGCTGTCACTCGGAGAGGCGATCTCGCAGGGACATCAACTCATTCTGCACCCGCTGGCGTTCGCCGGCTGGCTCGGCCTGATCGTGACGGCGTTGAATCTGCTGCCGATCGGCCAGCTCGACGGCGGACACATCGCCGACGCAATGTTCGGCATCCGCCGCAGTGCCAGCATCAGCACAGTCGCACTGGCATGCCTGTTCTTCCTCGGGCTGTTCGTGTGGAGCGGACTGCTGATGTGGGCGCTAATCGCGTTCTTCATGGCCGGCGGCAAAGGGATCGCCTCAGCTAACGATCTCATCCAGCTCGATCCGGGACGCAAGGCACTGGGAGTCGTCTCGTTCGTCATCCTGTTGCTCATCCTGACGCCCGTCCCGCATGCGTTCTACGAGTCGCTCGGCATCCACTGCCCGTATTTGTGAGTTGAGGGTCGAGAGTTGAGAGTTCACGGGGGCTTCGGCGGGACGCGGACGGAGGTTTGTGATGAGTGCCGATGTCTCACTGCTCTCGACTCTGGACACTGGGCTCTCGTCTCATTCCCCCATTGCTGGAGTTCTACTGGCCATCGTCGTGATCGTGCTGGCGGCACGGATCGGCGGATCGATCTTCGAGTCACTCGGGCAGCCGTCCGTACTGGGTGAACTGATTGTGGGAGTCTTGCTGGGCAACCTCGCGCTGACCGGTTTCACCGGGTTGGAGTTCCTCCGCGTCGACTGGCCACAGGATGGCCGGCTGCACCTTGCCGATGTCGAACACTGTGCCGGCATCGTGATCGATGCTCTCGCTCGGATCGGTGTCCTGCTGCTGATGTTTCAGGTTGGTCTGGAGAACTCCGCCACGCGGATGCGTCGCGTCGGTATCTCCGCGTGCTTCGTGGCAACGCTGGGCGTGATCGCGCCGTTCCTGATCGGCTGGGGCAGCGCTCATCTTTTGCTGCCGGATGCTGGCTGGCCTCTGCACGTCTTTCTCGGAGCCGCGTTGTGCGCGACCAGCGTCGGTATCACAGCCCGCGTGTTTGAGGACCTCGGTCGAGCTGATTCCGCCGAGTCGCAAATTGTGCTGGGAGCAGCCGTCATCGACGACGTCCTCGCACTGATTGTCCTGAGCGTAGTCCAGGCGTTGATCACGTCCTCCGGCTCGTCCGACGCCGCGAGCGGTTTCGGAGCCCTGCTGTTGATCACGGTGAAGGCCGGTGGGTTTCTAACACTGGCGATCCTGCTCGGCCCGTGGATCAGCCGTCAGTTGTTCCACACGGCGAGCCTTCTTCACGGACACGGCCTCTTGATCTGCACGGCCCTGGCGATGTGTTTCGGCTTCTCCTGGGCCTCAAGTTACGCCGGTCTGGCTCCTCTAATCGGAGCCTTCGCCGCCGGGCTCATCCTGGAGTCCGCCCAGTACCGCGAGCTGAGCGAACACGGCGAACAGCCCCTGCACGAACTGCTCCGTCCGCTGACCGACTTCATCACCCCGATCTTCTTCGTCATGACCGGCTTCCGAGTCGAGCTGTCCAGCTTCGGCGATCCGGGAGTCCTCGGCCTGACAGCGATCCTGTCAGCCGTGGCCATCGCAGGAAAACTCGTCTGCGGCCTGGGTGTCCGCTCTAACGGAGTGAACCGTCTGACCGTGGGCCTGGGAATGATCCCGCGAGGCGAAGTCGGCCTGATCTTCGCCGGCATCGGCCTGGCACTGACGATCAACGGCGAGCCGCTCCTCAACACGTCGACCTACTCGGCCCTCGTGGCCACCATGATGGTCACAACTCTCGCCGCCCCGCCGTTGCTGACGCGGTCACTGCAAGGGTGCGAGACTTGAGACCCACTCCAGCCGGATCGCCAGTTGTACTGGTCAAATTCCTCATACCACGGAACACTTCTTGCGTTCCCCGTGTTCGCTCGTTTCTGACGTTACTCGAATTTCTCGCTTTTCATTAAGAGAGATGGCGAAGTCATGAATTTCCCTATCAGCTTACGCGTCCGCCCAGTTCGAGTCGTGGTCCTGATCAATTCGTCAGCGGATTCTGAGGACCTCATCAGAGTGATGCGATTCTTGAGTCAACTCTGGGGAGGACGCTACAGCCTGATTCTGCCCGTCAACGCTGATTCTCCCGATGCACTCACGAAGTTTCGGCTTGGGTACTGGCGTCCTGATTGTGTTTACGGAGTCGGAATCTCCGTAAAGGAGTGGGGGCAGACCGTCAGCAAAGCCTGTCAACCTCGTCAGTTTTGCTCGCTGGACTCGGACATCGCGGAGGACATTCGTACGGCAAATCAGGCTGGTTTCATACATGGTGATCACGCTGTTTACGCCATGTTCAAAGCCCGGCATGAGCGATCGCGGTTCAGGCGTCCGTTGATTACCGTCTCTGTCGATCGGTCATTTGCGCTGGCTCCGTACTGCGCTGCGATGTTCGGAGTACATCCGCCACAGCTTCGCGAAGATTTCCGAGACGATATCCTCGACTTCGAGTCTGATGACGCAGTCGCCTTTGTCGATCTGTGCACGGACTTCTGGAAGAACGACAACCAGACATGGCTGGATGCCAACGCTTTTGGACTTTCCAGCTACCAGATTCAGACGCCGTCACCAGAGCCGACTGTCGTACTCGTGGGAGACAGCGTTTCTGACCTTTCGCTTTTCTGGAATCTTCGCAGCGTCGGTGACCCGGACGAAACATCGCGAATTCTTCCCGTTCCGCACGGTCAGTCAGGCACCGTGCAACTCGCTGAAGCTGCAGCCCGTTGGCTGAGCCGCTTCGATAACGTGTCAAACTACTGCGTTGTCACCTCTTTGACAGTTAGCGAATCTGAATGTACGGCGTTTGCTGACAGCCTGAAGGAGGCTCTTAGTGAGACTTCGATTGAGTACGTCGACTTTGAGACTCCGCGAAACCGTATTCCACGCGTCGTCCCCTACGAGTCGCAGATAATATGGTCCGTCAAACGCGATGACCAGAAAATCGCGTTTGTTCCCCCGAAGCCAGAGGCCCTTCCGACTCTGAATCAGTCCGATTGCTGGTACGTTGATCTTGTCCATGAGGCAGGCAGTCACCGTGCGATCGGTGAAATGCAGCTACCGTCATCGCCGGTGATTCCAGAGATTCTTAATGGGCCGTGCCCTCCAAACTTTGAGCATGCGGTCGTTAACCGGTTCGGTGCTGGTGTCGATTCCATCAACGCACGCTGCAGTTTCAGCAAAGACATTGTTCGATTCTATGTTCCGGAATCGGAAGAAGTCCTTGAGGAACTCATTCGGGAGGGTGGCTACGAGCCCATTCGCGACGAAAAGCGGAGTAGCTACAACCCGACGGTTGAACGCTTCGGTGGCATCCTTGGGGCTGCCAACGCCTTGTCAGGTAAATCGGGAGAAATCATTCAGGCATTTTCGGGGAAAACGCTACTCCCTGGTCAGATTAGGGGCATCTGCAAACTCGGCGGTGGTGATCTCCCCATCGACGACTACCTGGGACGCGTGGACAAGCTGAACCTTCGCCGTTCGGAACGCACAAGGAGACTCGTTCATCGGCGATTTGCGGAACACGCGAGCGGGGAGATTCCCGAGCAACTTACGCTAGGCTCCTATCTGGAGCACTGGACTGATCGTTCAATTCTTGTACGGAGTTGGCGGATTGGCCCATGCGGACGCTGCGGACAGTCCTGGTTTTCTCAAGAACTCAGTATTCAGAAGCCAGTCATTTGTCCCAATTGTGGCAATCGCGTGCTGCTTTCGGAGAAAGTTCCGATCGGTTACTCGCTGTCACCTCCCGTTCAGCGCTCATTAAATGAGGGCATCGTTCCTATCGTTCTTGCCGGACGATTTCTTCGCAGTCTGACCAGTCGCGGGTTCTTCTGGCTCCCCGGAGTGAAGTACATAAAGGATGGACAGGGCGGGGACGCCGACATCGTCGCGTGCTGTGACGGGTACCTGGTGTTTGCCGAGTGTAAGACGCTTGTTGATACTCCATCGGATGCTGCCGTCTGGACGAAGGTCGTGGACCAGTTTCTGGAACTGGCCAGAGTTGCAATTGACTGTGACGGGAACCTCGTCGTGCTTGCAGCACAGGTCGAGAAATTCCCAGAAGACGTCGTGCGTAGAATCGAGGATTCGCTCAAGGGGCGGATTACATACATCCTGCTGGACGCTTCTGACTTGGCGGACGGCCACCGCACGATTGAAGGCGGACGATGGCTGTCAATGACCGATTTGCTGGCTGAGGAGTTTCCGGAGTCGCCTCGACTACGTGAGGGTGGGGCTCGGGAGATGAATTGGGGTTATATGAAATTCACGAAGGGAGGCTGAAGTGCGACTCGGGAGACGCAGTGTATCTGCGTCGTCGAAGCTATCACCCGCGAAGGGAGCACCATAGGTGCCATCTCGATGAGGGCATGGCGGATTCCGGAAGTGCAATTCGCCGTGTGGGGCGGGCTGCTCAACGCGATCTGGGAGTTCGCGCATTCGTCGCTCTACACCGATCATGTGCGTGGCCTGTGGTACGTCGTGTGGACTCGACTGCATTGTACGGGCGGTGACGTGATGATTCTGGTGATCACATTCTGGGTTGTGTCACTGCTGGCACGTTCCCGCAGGTGGGCGACTGCGGAGAGGCTGTGGCCGAAAGTACTGTTTGTCATTGGCGGGTTCAGCTACACGCTCTTCAGCGAGTGGTTCAACACGGCCGTCCGTGAGACATGGACCTACACGGAATCCATGCCGCAGCTATTCGGCTTCGGACTCAGTCCTCTGTTGCAGTGGACTGTGGTGCCGCCGGTTGTGATGTGGCTGATGCGTCGGGCGCTGTGCCGTCAGCCGACTCCAAAACCCACGGAAGCCTGACTGAGTCGTGACAGACGATAACCAGGGCCAGCAGTATGACGGTAATCCAGAGGATGACTTTCTTCATTCCCGTCACTCCAACGTTGCCGTCCGGAAGGTGTTGAGCACGCCAGCTCAGAACAGTTCCAGGGCCTGCAGGCTGTAGCGCACGACGAGTCCTGCAAAGACGACCGACACCATGCTGATTAGCTTGATGAGGATATTCAGACTGGGGCCGCTGGTGTCTTTGAATGGATCTCCGACAGTGTCACCGACGACGGACGCCTTGTGGGCCTCAGACCCTTTTCCACCGAGCGCGCCACCTTCGATGAACTTCTTGGCGTTGTCCCAGGCAGCGCCCGCGTTGGACATCATCACAGCCATGCCAAAACCCGCGGTCAGTGCTGATGCCAGCATACCCATCACGCCAGCGACTCCCAGCACCAGACCCACGCCGAGGGGCACAATCAGGCCGAGCAAGGCCGGGCCGATCATCGCCTTCTGAGCAGCAGCAGTGCTGATCCTGACGCACGACGCATAGTCCGGGTCCACGGTGCCCTGCATGATGCCGGGGCTTTCGCGAAACTGTCGCCTTACTTCAGTCACGATCGCGCCCGCCGCATTGCCAACCGCCTTCATGGTCATCGAGCAGAACAGGAACGTGATCAGGACTCCCATGAACATGCCCACTAGCACTTTCGGATTCATGACCGTGACGTCGAAATAGCGAACGAAGTCCGGGATCGTGGCCTTCTGAACGGACACCAGCCGATCGTTTTCTTCGAGCGTTGCCAGATTGACCCTGACGACGTCGCCCCTTCCCGCATTGAACACTTTTTGCAGCTCCAGGCCACCAGTCCGTCGCTTGCCCGGAAAGATCAGATAACCCGAGTTCTTCTGCTGATCCTTCGAGTCACGGGCGGCGATCAGACTGTTGTTGATTTTCAGCACGGGCACTGAATGGGGATCACCGTCTTGGATATCCGACACGACCGGAGTTTGTTCGACCCACCGATCGAATCCCGTTCGAACAACTTCGGTGTAGGATGCGAGTAGTGCCAGCGCTGTCAGCGCGGCCGATCCCACGGCGAATCCCTTACCGGTCGCAGCGGTGGTGTTTCCCAGTTTGTCCAGGGCGTCAGTTCTTTCTCGGACGCTGGCATCCTGATGACTCATTTCAGCGTTCCCACCAGCGTTGTCAGCGATGGGACCGTACGCGTCGGTAGCCAGAGTGATCCCCAGCGTGCTCAACATGCCGACTGCCGCGATGGCTATGCCATACAGTCCAATCGCAAAACTCGCCGGCTCCTGGAAATCGAAGCCCGTGCAGAATCCAAAGGCAAGAAGGATCGCCGCTCCGACGACAACAATCGGGACCCACGCGCTGGAGAATCCCTCGGTCAGCCCGGCGATGATCACCGTGGCGGGGCCGCTCTCTGATTGCTCGGCGATCCGGCGTGTGGGCGCGGAGTCTTCGCTTGTCGCGTAGGCAGTCCACTGGCCGATGATCACTCCAGCGATCAAACCGGTCGCGATCGACGCGAACACACCGAACATCGCGTTCCCGAACGGTAAGCCGCGTTCGATCAGAGCGTCCGCCACGTCTCGCGACGGCAGAACGAGCATCACCCAGACGAGCAGCAGGCTGACGACCAGCACGCCGCCACTGCTGATATTGATTCCTCGCGACAGTGCAGCCAGCAGACTTTTCTGCGACTGGTCATCTTGCATCCGAACCTGAAACACACCGATGATCGACAGGCCAATGCCACATCCCGCTAGAGCCATTGGCAGCAACAACGACATCGCCTGCATGTGAGGCACTCCGCTAAATGCTGCGACTCCCAGGGCCGCACTGGCGACGATTGATCCGCAGTAGGATTCGTAAAGGTCCGCTCCCATTCCGGCGACGTCTCCGACATTATCGCCCACGTTGTCCGCAATCGTTGCCGGGTTGCGTGGATCATCTTCCGGGATACCGGCCTCGACTTTGCCAACCAGGTCTGCCCCTACGTCGGCCGCCTTCGTAAAGATTCCGCCGCCGACTCTTGCAAATAATGCCTGGCCACTGGCTCCCATGCCGAAGCACAGCAACGTCACCGTCAGCTCAACAAGTTCCATGCCGACACCCCAGTACAGCACGGCGAACCACACGCAGATGTTCAATAACCCAAGTCCGACAACCGTCAGCCCCATGACGGCACCGCTTCGCAACGCGACCTGCAACCCGGCGTTCAGCGACGTCTTCACCGCTTGAGCCGTGCGCGAACTTGCCATTGTGGCGGTGTCCATTCCGAACCAGCCCGCAAGTGCGGAAAAGAACCCACCCGTCAGGAGAGCAAAGGGAACCCAACCGGAAAGCGCGTGAAACCCGAAAGCCACAACAGCCAGCGCCGCGGAGGTGACCACAAAAAAGCATGCAACCACTTTGTATTGCTGACGCAGGTAGACACCGGCAGCGTCACGAACATGACCAGCGATTTTTACCATCAACTCATCGCCGTCCTCCTGAGCCACCATCCACTGGAAGAACCAGCGAGCGAAGCCGAGTGCGACAATCGAGCAGGCCAGACTGAACAACCACCACAGCAGAACAGCGTTACCACCGTCCGCTTGGCTCAGTCCCGAGTTCAGCCCAGCAACATCCTGCTGAGCAAGGAACAGAAATCTGGTTGAATCAGACACAGCGCCACTCCTGGAAAGCAGACGACAGGCCGCGGCAGAGGTCACGAGGACTCAGCGCGACGAATACCGCAGTAGCGGCAAGTCTCCGAGTGCAACAGGGCAGACTGCGTGCCAACCAGACCTGCTTCCTGCGAGCCGCCAGTCTTCGTTCATGAACGCACACTGAAATTCTGCACGTTCCTTTGGGATTGTAGCCAGTGCCGTTTCTGAGCAGATCAGATTCGAGTGATTCAGACTGCATCGTGGTGCGACCGGCGACGCGCCTGTCGGACAGTCTCCGCTCGCCATCCCGAACGGATACTTGAAACCGAAGGGCGAAACCGCCCTTGGTGTTGAGCCATTACGGCTCACGATCGCTCTCGCGCGTATCCGAAATCCCTGAATCCTCGACGGTCAGTTCAATTCCCGGCGTGTTCGGTTTCCTGGCACGATGTTCGCGGAGAGGTATCTGATGCAGGTCGTGATCGTCACGAATTTGTCGGCGACAAAGTTGGGCCTGGTGACCCAGGTCACGAATGGCAGTCGCGAGCAGCCGACCGATTCCCGACATCGGGCTGTCTGGTTTCACTCACGGGTCCCGACTGCTGGACCACGATAAATCACGTTCAGGAGAAATCTGATGACTCTTCCAGCCCCTCGATTCGCTCTGATGACGGTTGCCGCTGTGGTAACCGTCATTGCCGTGTCTGCCCCGCACTCCGGTTCGGCGCAGGTTGCAGCGCAGTCGGGGCCGTCAAAACCCGCGGCATCCAGCGCGACGGACCACGCAGATCACTCGGCTACGCAACCATCACTTGCCGATCAGTTGCGGAAACTGCAGGACAAAGTGGCGCGGCTGGAAGCGGCGCTCAAGCAGAACCACACCGGGCAGTCAGACCCGACGGGCGGAATGCAGGGAATGAGTGGGATGTCGTCCGATTCGAAGATGGGCATGGGTGGTATGAAAATGGGGGGCGGCATGATGAAAGGCATGTCCGGAATGGGGATGCAGGGCATGGGCGGCGGCATGATGAAGGGCATGGGCATGATGGGCGGCATGAACATGGGCAGTGGCAACAGTTCGGACATGTCGGGCATGAGCATGGGCGGCGGCAGTTCTGGTATGGGCGGCATGTCCGGCATGGGCATGGGGATGATGGGATCCGGTGGCATGGGCATGATGGGATCCGGTGGAATGGGCATGGGAATGATGGGCCGCATGAAAGGCATGGGGCAGATGCAGATGGCGTCGTCGCTGCCCGGCTTCCCGGGGGCCTCGCACATTTATCACATCGGCGCGACCAGCTTCTTTCTGGATCACTCGCAACACATCACGCTCACGCCGGAACAGCAGACGCAGCTCAACAAGCTGAAGGAAGCGGCCCTGCTGGCCCAAAGCAGTTACGACCGGCAGATCGAAGAAGCTGAGCAGCAGCTCTGGGTGCTGACGTCAGCCGACAGTCCGGACGCGACAGCGGTTGAAGCTCGCGTCGGCGAAATCGCGAAACTCTCGGCGGAGAAACGGATCGCGTTCATCCGAGCGGTGGGAGAAGCCGCCGGGGTGCTCACGGACGAGCAGCGGAAGATTCTGATCGGATACCTGCCGCCCGATCATGCGAGTCAAAACCAGGGCGCTGGATCAGACAGCAGCGCTCACCAACATTAGAGAGAAACATCAGGAGGTGTGACATGACCGAGTCAACAACAACGGGAACGGCATTTCAGTGTCACGCGGAAGAGGCCCAGGCCGTCTTCCTGGCGGGCACATTCAACGACTGGCAGCCGGACGCCACGCCGATGGAAAAAGACGAGTCCGGTAAGTGGAGCGTTGAACTGGACCTCGTTCCCGGCCGCTATGAATTCAAGTTTGTTGTCGATGGCCAGTGGTGCTGCGAGCCAAACTGTCATGCATCGGGCGAATGTCCCAAGTGCGTTCCGAACGAGTTCGGCACAATGAATCGCTTCGTCGATGTCGCCTGACTTCTTCCCGACACGATCTTAAAGGCGACATGAGAAACGCTTTTCGACAATGTGAAACCGTCATCGAGATTGAAGATCGAGTTGATGTCGTGATCAGTTGCCGTCGCTGGACTCGCACGAGTTGAGCCAGCCTGAAGTTTCGCAACTTCACCTTCGTTACAGCTTTGAAACCTCCACTACAAACAAAGGATCCAGTCATGACCAGGAACACCAGACTCGTCAGCAGAATCAGCCTTACTTCCGGACTCGCACTCACCTTGGCGCTGGCGGCGTGGTGGTCTGTTGCGGCCCAGGCCGCAGACGAAAAACATGATGCGCACCAAGGCCATCAAGTGGTGCAAATGAGTCACATCACGACGCAGGCCGAGGCCGAAGCACTGAAGCCGGGAGACGCGCTCGCGATGGCGTGCAGCATGTGTAAGCACGTCATGGTTCAGCATGTGACCAGGGACAACGCCCACGTCAAGCTGATGACCATTGGAGAAAAGCATAAATGCGTCTGCGGCGGCACCGTCACGGTCGTCGGTACCGGCAAGGGCAAAGGGAAGAACGAGAAAGTGAACCACGTCTGCTCGAACTGCGGGGACGACGCCATGTTCGTGTGTGCGACTAAACCTGGTTCGGGTGCGAAGCATCAGCATGAGCACAGCAAGAAGTAAGACATCTCGTTGAACGAGACGACTCAGGAAAGGAATTCGACAGAGTGCCTGCCAACCAGACAGCCATACAGGGCGAACCGGCAACAGCGGTTGCCGGTCTCGCCGACAATGTCGGCGCACGGGTCTCGGAATGGGATCAGTGTGCCGAAGGTGATGCGGCCAGTCGCAGCGAGCATCGCCGCGACTGGCTCAGATGGATCCTGCCAGTTCACACACTGGCCGGATCAGTTCTCGGGATCGTCGTGCTGCACCCGGTAACGATGGTCATCTACTGCATTGAATTTCATCCCCGGTTCGCCGACTCCACGATCTGGCAGGTTGTGGCGACTCGGATGAGCAATGCGTTTTCCGCCCAGATGTGGCCGATGACAGTGGCCTTTGGCGGCATCGGGACTTTGCTGGGACTGTGGTCGGGACTCTATTCACGGTCGATCACCCGGAAGGTGCTGCTCGTCTCGCATCTGGACCGTCGATTCGGAATGGCGATTCGTTCGCTGATCACTGCGGGCGAAAGTGCCACTGTCGAGTTCAAGTCTTCACTGAGATGGGATCACGTGCATGGCAAGTGCAACAAACAACTGGAGACCGTCATTGTCAAAACAATCGCGGGCTTCCTGAACCACAACGGTGGTGACTTGCTGATCGGAGTGTCTGACGACGGCACCGTGGTTGGGCTCCTCGAGGATTATGAAACTTTGCGGAAGAAAGACCGCGACGGTTTCGAATTGCTGTTGATGAGGCTCGTCAAGGACAAGCTCGGCGGAGACGTCTGCACGCTGCTGCATGTTGTCTTTCACGACGTTGACGGTCGGGACGTGTGTCGTGTGATGATCGAACCATCAGACCGGCCTGTGTACGTCGAACACGATGGGAAAGCACGCTACTTCGTGCGCACCGGGAACTCGACACCGGAACTGGATACCAAAGAGGCGCTCGACCACGTACGGCGACGACGGATAAATAGTTGAATTCGATTGAAGAATCAACACCTGGGCGGCATCTAACGTAGTAACAACGTGAGCCATGTCGGTTTCACGTTTCACCTGTCTGCTTTTTGAAGGATTACTCGAATGAGCGTACGACGATGGAGCTGTTTCGGAGCATTGACTGCAGGTCTGCTTGTTGGTGGCCTGGCGACCGGATTCGCCGTGGCGGACGATGGCCCGGGGCATAAGCACGGAGACAAGCATGATCATGATCAGATGAAAGTGGAGAAAAAGATTGCTGACACGCTGAAGAAGCTGTCAGTTGCCGACCAGAAGCTGGCGACGGCGCAGCGGTTCTGCCCGATGATGACCTACAGCCGGCTCGGTGCCGACGGTGCGCCGCTGAAGGTGATGGTGGAAGGCAAACCTGTCTTTGTCTGCTGCAAAGGGTGTGTCAAAGGTGCGGAAAAAGGTGGCAAAGACACTCTGGCAACGGCAGAGAAACTGACGAAGGCGTCGGCCGTGCTGGCGAAACTGTCGGCCGAGGATCGCGCGGCGGCGGAAGCTCAGAAGTATTGTGCGATTGCTGAGGGCAGCTTTCTGGGTTCGATGGGCGCTCCCATCAAGCTGGACCTGAAGGGCAAGCCGGCGTTCGTCTGCTGCAAAGGTTGCACAGCAAAGGCTCAGGCAAATCCCGCCGCGACGCTGGCTCAGGTGGAGAAGCTCAAGAAAGCCGGGGAACACGGCGGGCATCATGGCGATGACAAGCACGGCGATCACAAGCATGGCGAGGCGAAGAAGTAGCAGGGGAGTCGTCGGAGTCTTCCTGATGAGGCGTTCGAGTTCTGGCTCGCGTTGAGCAGTATCGAAACTGGCCGGAGGCGAGAGGGCACGATCCGTCGTCGCTCTTGTCGCTTCCGGTCGTTTCGTTTCCTCGTCGCAAGGCGTTTTGTCGAGGCGTCGAGTTCCGGGATGACTGTGGCCTGTCTGTTCAGGGGGCCGGGAGTGCGCGCTGGGCACGGAGAAAGTGGGCGATGGACACTGTCGCGTTGACGGCGATCACACTGGCCATTGTCAGCTATAGTCTGGTTTCCGCTCGTGCTCAGCGGAGTTTCATTACGCCACCAATGGCGTTTGTTGCGATCGGGATTGCCATTGGTTCGCAGGGCCTGGGTTGGGTGCGAGGTGAACCTGAGTCGATTGCAGTTCACGTCCTGGCGGAACTGACACTCGTCGTCGTTCTGTTTACCGACGCATCGCGAATCAATCTTCGTCTTCTATGGCGCGAGCACAATCTGCCGGTGCGTCTGCTGCTGATCGGATTGCCGCTCACGATTGCTGCTGGAACCGTTGCCGCGATGGGCTGCTTCCCCGAGTTCTCCATCTGGCACGCTGCATTGCTGGCGGCAATTGTTGCACCGACGGATGCGTCGCTCGCACACCCTGTGGTCGGCAACAGAATCGTGCCTGTTCGCATTCGGCAAACGCTTAGCGTCGAGAGCGGCTTGAACGACGGCATCTGTGTGCCACTGGTGCTGCTGTTTCTGTGTGGTGCTCGATCCACCGGCCACGACGCCGATCCCGCCTATTGGTTTCAGTTCGCGGCTATGCAGATCACGCTGGGTCCGCTGACTGGTGTCGGTGTTGGCTATGTCGGCGCTCGGTTGCTGAAGATGGCGACATCGCGCGAGTGGACTGCCAGTTCCTTTGTCGATCTTGCAGCGCTGGCGTTGGCAGGAGTCGCCTTCGGCCTGGCAGAACTCATCGGTGGAAACGGCTTTATTGCAGCGTTCTGCGGCGGGCTCGTAATGGGCCATATCGCCCCTGGAGTGTGCCAAAGGGTGCATGAATTTGGAGAGGCCGAAGGACAACTTCTGACACTGCTGGTTTTTCTCGCGGTTGGGGCTCTGATGGCGACTCAGGTCATTGACGCAATTGCCCTGCCGACTGTGGCCTTTGCGGTGCTCAGCCTCACGGCGACAAGAATGATACCTGTCGCGATCAGCCTGCTGGGTAGTGGATTGCAACCGAAATCGGTGCTGTTTCTCGGGTGGTTCGGTCCTCGCGGAACGGCATCGGTTGTGTTTGCACTGCTGGTGATTCAGGACAGTCGCGTTCCACTTCGGCATGAGATTTTCATTGCCGTCATGACAGTGGTGCTCTTGAGCGTTTTCGCTCATGGTTTGACTGCCGTTCCCTTCGCCCGCTGGTACGGCGGTCGCACTAAGCCGACAGAAATGACGACTCATCTCCCGGAGCACAAACAGATCAAAGAGTTGCCCTTTTGTTGCCGGACATCGGCGGAATCTGCGGCGGATCAGAAAGCGAGTTCGACATGACACACGACAAGGATGCCGACATTTTTGCAGATGCCATCAAGCGACTGGACAGAGCGGCTGCGTATGCGGACCTCGACGAGGAAGCGTTGCTGCGGTTGAAGTCACCGAAGCAGGTGCTGGAAGTGTCGATCCCGGTCCGTATGGATGACGGGTCGCTGCAGGTGTTTCACGGCTACCGCGTCCGTCATGACGATACCCGGGGACCCACCAAGGGTGGAATCCGGTTTCATCCCAATGTGCATCTGGGAGAGGTCAAAGCACTGGCGTTCTGGATGACGTGCAAGTGTGCCGTCGTCGGGATTCCCTTCGGCGGTGGCAAGGGTGGTGTGATTGTCGACCCGAAGCAGCTTTCCCGGCTGGAACTGGAACGACTCAGTCGCGGCTTCATCGAACGCATTGCCGACTTCATCGGCCCGGAAACCGACGTGCCGGCTCCGGATGTTTATACCAACGCGATGATCATGGGCTGGATGATGGACGAATACTCGAAGATTCGTCGTCAGCGCACTCCGGCGGTGATCACCGGCAAACCCATACCGCTCGGCGGCAGCCTGGGCCGCGATGATGCCACTGGTCGCGGCGCTTACTACTGCATTAAAGAACTGGAGCGCATTCGCGGCTGGAATCCCGCCGATATCCGTGTCGCCGTCCAGGGATTCGGCAACGCAGGACAGCATGTCGCGCGATTGCTGTATGACGATGGGTATCGGATTGTGGCTGTCAGCGATTCCCGTGGCGGCGTGTATCAGAAAGCAGGACATACGATTCCCTGTCTGATCGATATCAAGAACCGGACACGCAGTCTGGAAAGTTCTGTCTACAGCGAGTCGTCCGTGTGTGATTGTCCGGTCTGCGGCTCGCCCGAGTGTCAGTGCGAGGACTGTCACTGCGGCGACGGTCGTGGTGAGCGCAGTGAGATCATCTCCAATGGGCAACTGCTGGAACTCGATGTCGACATCCTGATCCCGTCTGCCCTCGAGAATCAGATCACCGCGGACAATGCCGAGCGCATTCAGGCTCCGGTCATCGTTGAGGTCGCCAACGGACCGGTGACCGGCACGGCGGATGAAATCCTGAACCATCGCGGGACGCTGGTCGTGCCCGACATTCTGGCCAATGCCGGTGGAGTCACGGTCAGCTATTTCGAATGGACGCAGAATCGAGCCGGTTACTACTGGACCGAAGAGGAAGTGCAGACGCGACTGCACACAATCATGGCCCGCGAGTTCAACGCGATCCACGATCTGATGACGCGAGAACAAATCGACATGCGAACGGCCGCGTATGCGCACGCTCTTGGTCGACTTGGTGAGGCGGTCTCGTGTCAGGGAACCAGCCGATACTTCTCGAACGGTGTTGCTCACGCTGTTGCGGGTGACGAGACGCCATCCAACGACGTGGAAGCGGCGACAGTTAGCAGTTAGCTGAGAGTCGAATTCACACCCTGACAGATTAACGACACAAACAGTCTCACACCCGGATCGCACCGATGACCGCTGAGAACAGAATTCGACAGGCTGGTAACGAGCCGACCTCATGGAACAGGTCATCGACTTCAGCGTTGCTGAATGGTCAAAGAGGCTTCGTTCCACGCCATGTGGTCAATGAGGTACTGGTCGCGATGCTGGTGTGCTGGGTCGCCGTGGGAAGTGCATGGGCTCAGGTGTCACCGGAGGAACACGCGAAACATCATCCCGAACAGGCTGGAGCCGGCCAGGGTGGCGGCACACAGGAAGGCGGCGGCGGGATGATGGGTGGCGGCGGCATGATGGGAGGCGGAAAAGGCGGGGGCATGATGGGCGGCGGCATGGGCGGGATGATGGAGAAGATGGGAGCCCCGAAGCCGAAAGAGATGTACCCGCGGCTGATGGACCTGCCTGATCTGCCGATGGAAGAGCGGGCGCAGATCGAAGCCGAAGCGCATCAGCGAATGCTCGAAGGAACTGCGTTGATGAGCGACGGGTTCGATCAGCTCACCGCGGCAGCACCCGGCAACGACTTCGCGGCGATGCAGGCGGCCACAGCGAATCTCCGCGAAGGTCTGGCTCGTTTTGAAAGCGGCCTGGCGGCGCATCGAGCGATCGCCGAGGGCAAAGCACCGCGTAACGTCGCGCTGCAGTGGTTCAAACGGGAAATGAATCTTCTGCCGCCCACGACGGCGTCTGGCGGGTTTCACCTGTTCGGCATGTCGGCCTTTCACACATTGGTGATGGCAGTTCTGGTCGTCTTCGCAGCCGTCATGATCTGGATGTACTTCTTCAAAATGCGACGGGCTACTGAGCTGATGCAGAAGCTGGCCCTCGCCGACGGAACAGCAACTGGTTCAGCTCCGTCTGCCGGAAAACCGGCATCATCAACAGGTGGGAATGCAGCCGAGACTTCTTCGGCCAGCTTGCCGGTGAAGAGCACTTCTGCGTCAACTGCACCTGCAGCAGAAAAGGCTGACACTGCTTCCAACGGTATGGCCGACTGCTGCGGCGATTCAGCAGTTGCCTGTGCGGACGAGACGGGATCGTCTGACGACGCGGGCATCTCGCAGGGTCTGCTCCGCGTGGCGAAACGCAAACTGTGCCGTCTGCGTGTCGCGCGAACATATCAGGAAACCTCTGACGTCAAGACCTTTCGTCTGGTGGCCTGTCATGGCGGAGCATTGCCGTTCAGCTATCTGCCCGGCCAGTTCCTCACTCTGACGCTTCCGGTTGGTGACAAACCGATTCGCCGCAGTTACACGATCTCGTCATCACCGACGCAGGGTTACTACTGTGAAATCACCGTCAAACGCGAAGAACAGGGAGCGGGCTCTCGCTACCTCCACGACGTGTTGACCGAAGGAGACATGCTGGAGGTCCAGGCTCCGAGCGGTAAATTCACCTTCACCGGGCAGGAATCGGATAGCGTCGTTCTGATCGCTGGCGGAGTCGGTATCACTCCGATGATGAGCATCACGCGTGCCCTTACGGATATGGGGTGGTCAGGCAACATTCACTTTATTGCCGGATGCCAGGATCCCGAGCATTTCATCTTTGCCGACGAATTGAGATCTCTGCAGCAACGCCACTCGAACCTGCATGTGCATGTGGCCATGAGCCGCCTTCAGGACGATCAGGACGCGAACGGCTATACACGAGGACGGCTGACGAAAGAACTGCTGGTCGAGTGGGTCCCGGACATCGCGGCACATTGGATTCACCTGTGCGGCGCGCCGCCCATGATGGATGCCGTCAAGCAGATGCTGGCGGAGGTCGACGTACCGACTGACCACATTCATACCGAGAATTTCGGTTCGCAGCATAAACCGCATGTGAAAGCCTTGCAGCGCGAAGAGGCTGAGGCGGAAGTACCGACTCAATCCGAAAAGTCTACGGCGGCCACGGTCACGTTTCAGACGTCCGGAAAGACAGCAACACTCGATCCCGATGACACCGTACTGGATGCTGCAGACCGGGCAGGTGTCGATATCGACAACTCATGCCGAGTCGGTATGTGTGGAGTCTGCACTGTCAAACTGTTGTCCGGCGACGTGGCGATGGAAATCGAAGACGGTCTGGAACCGGAGGACAAAGCCGCCGGGATGATTCTGGCCTGTCAGGCGAAGTCGACCGGCGATGTGACGGTGGAGGCCTGACGTGAAAGAGAAAGAACGCCTGATTATCAGTGGCCTCGTCGTCCTGATGCTCGTGCTCTGGCTGGGGTTTCCCTTTCACCAGTCTCCACGCTTTGCGGGCAGTTTGTGGGGTGGCATTCTGGGAGTGGTCGGCGCAGTGTTGATGCTCGTTCCGCTCGCCTACATGGTGGTAAAACGCAACAAGCGTTTGAAGAAGTATGTCTCGAAGTGGGTTTCAATGCGGACGCTGCTGGCCTGGCATATATATGCCGGCGTGCTGGGGCCGGTTCTGGTCGTGATTCACAGTGGCCACAAATACGAAAGTCCGCTGGGAATCGCGCTGATCGCAATGACGCTGCTGGTTGTGATCAGCGGTTTTGTGGGCCGCTACCTGATGAACCAGTTCTCTCAGGAGATCCGCGAGAAAAAGGCCATGCTCACCACGCTGCAGACATCCTATCAACAGGCGGCCGATGAACTGTCTGTTGACCCGCAACACGCTCGCCTGCTGCGACCATTTTCCGGATTCTTCAGTCGGCTGCTGGCTGGTCTGTTCGTCCACGAAAGTGCGACAGTCACCGCTGGCTCGCAATCCGCGATGTCCGACGCGGCAACGCTGCTCCGTCTCTCCGAATCGATCGCCGATGTCGAATACGCGATCAAAACGCATGAAGAATTCAAGACGTGGTTTGGAAAATGGCTGAATTTCCACATCTGGATCTCAGTCGTGCTCTACGGACTGATGGCATTGCACATCTGGGCGGCGATTCACTTCGGACTCCGCTGGTTTGATTGAGTCGAGGGTCGAGTGTCCAGAGTCGAGAGCCCACGGCTTTCCACTTCTCTGGACTCTCAGCACTGGACACTGGACTGAACAATGACCCGACGAACGAAACAACTTGTCGTGACGGGATGTGTCGCTCTGGCACTCGTTGCCGGCTGGTGGCTTTCTCCGGCGGATTCGAGTTTCAAACAGCCGTCCACGTGGCAGCGTCTGACTGAACCCGGCCGACTGTCGTCCGCGCATGCGCATCTGGAGAACAATTGCGCTGCCTGTCACACGTCGGTGACGGGCGTCGAGACGGCAAAGTGCATCGTCTGCCACGCGAATGATGAATCGATTCTGCAGCGCCAGCCAACGTCGTTTCACGCGAGTGTCAGCAGTTGCACGGAATGTCACCTGGAGCACCGTGGTCCCGGTGAGCGACCCACAAACATGGATCATTCCGCGCTCGTGCGAATCGGGCTCCGGCAACTGACGGCCGATGACTCGCCGGACACCGAATCCCGTCTGACTTCAGCGAGTTTGAAGGACTGGCTGCGAGGCGCACCACTGGAAAACAGCCTGCCGCACGCGCACATCACATCCGACGAACTGGTATTGAACTGCGCGACATGTCACCTGAATGACGATCGTCATTTCACGCTCTTCGGGAATGACTGCGCTCAGTGCCACGCGACTGATCGCTGGACGATTCCGGAATTTCAGCATCCATCGCCGTCATCGACTGACTGTGCGCAGTGCCACCAGGCACCGCCAAGTCATTACATGATGCACTTCAACATGATCTCTGCGAAAGTCGCCGGGAAGCCGCACGCGAAAGTCCACCAGTGCCAGCAATGCCATCAGACCACGTCCTGGAACGATATCCTCGGAGCCGGCTGGTACAAGCACCACTAAGTAGCGGTTGTTCGTGCGTGCCGGATTGTGATTCTGGGTAGTGATGTAACTGCAGAAAGGGGCTCCCACATGACGACAGCCACACTTCAATTTCTTGGTGCAGCCGGAACCGTCACAGGATCGAAACACCTGCTGCAGATCGGTCACCGCAAAGTTCTGTTGGACTGCGGACTGTTTCAGGGACTGAAGGAACTGCGGCAGCGGAACTGGAACCACTTTCCTGTGGAACCGTCGACGCTGGATGCCGTCGTGCTCAGTCATGCCCATATCGACCACACGGGCTATCTACCACTGCTGGTGCGCAAGGGATTTCGCGGTCCGGTTTACTGTACTCCAGGGACGAAGTCGCTGTTGCAGATTCTGTTGCCGGATTCCGCTCACATTCAGGAAGAGCAGGCGGCCTATGCGAATCGCAAGGGTTTCTCGAAGCATCACCCCGCGGAGCCGCTCTACACAGCCCGCGACGCGCAGCAGGCGCTGCAGTTGCTCAAGACGCGGACGTACGGAGAACTGTTTCCGGTGACTGATGAGGTCCAGGTGCTGCTGCGTCGGGCCGGTCACATCCTGGGTTCGGCGACGGTGGAACTGCAGATTGGAGACCGTCCAAAGAAACTGGTCTTCTCTGGTGACCTTGGTCGCTGGGGGCGACCGATGCTGCGGGATCCGGAACTTGCGCTTGATGCCGATGTGTTAGTGATGGAGTCAACTTACGGAAATCGCGACCATCCTCTGGAAAATGCTCGCAACGAACTGGCGCGAATCGTCAACGAGGCGGCAGGTCGGAAAGGAGCGATTCTCATCCCCGCGTTTGCGGTCGGCCGGACTCAGGAGTTGTTGTGGTACCTGAACGAACTCGAAGAAGCAGGCCGCATTCCGAAACTTCCGATCTATGTCGACAGCCCCATGGCAACCAGCGCGACCGAAGTGTTTTGCCGACATCCAGAGGATCACGACATCGATATGAAGCTGCTGATGGATGAGCATCGCTGTCCGCTCTGCTGTCGGCCGCCGACGTTCACACGATCACCTGCAGAATCGAAGGCCCTGAACCACAAGAAGGGGCCACTCATTATCATTTCAGCAAGTGGCATGGCCACGAACGGACGCGTCGTGCATCACCTGGAGCGGCGATTGCCGAATAAGAAGACGACGGTTCTGCTCGTCGGGTTTCAGGCCATTGGTACACGCGGTCGATCACTGCAGGACGGCGTAAGGATGGTGCGAATGTTTGGACGGGAAATCCCGGTCAATGCACACATCGAGCAAATCCACGGACTCTCGGCTCATGCCGATCGAAGCGAACTGCTCCGCTGGGTCGACGGGTTCATTCGCCCGCCGGAACGCATCTATCTGGTGCACGGCGAGCCTGAATCCTCCGACGCTTTCTGCAACACGCTGCGCGAACGAGGCTGTAACGCGGAGGTTGCCCAGGCGAATCAGAAGATAGACATCTGACGGACCAATCCGCGGATTCTATATTTGGGCGAAATCTCGTGGTTGAGTCTCGACCGATAGTTCAATCATCCGATTTCAGATGGAGCGAGACGAGCCTCGCGACGAGTACGGCCAGGTAGAATTGGCCAAACACCGCCTCGAAACACGTAGCGAGCTTTGCCGGCCGAGTTTGCGGCACCATGTCGCCGTAGCCCAGAGTTGAGAGTGTCACGAATGAGAAATACGCCGTGTCTGCCAGGGATGCGTTGCGGCTTTCTTCGACCATCGCTGAACTTGACGGAAACCGGAGCGAGTCTGCATCGACAGACAGCAGCGTTTCGTAAAGGTACGCCCAACCGATTCCGGCAAGCACGTAAACACAGACTGCTCCGCGAATTGTGTCCAGTGTCACACGTCGGTCATTGAGGACCGCATACAGCACGTGAAAGCCGACAAACGCGAAGAAAGTCATGACCAGCACGTTGTGGAGCACATGGGCGAGCTGATGCTCCGAGAACACGGCAACCCAGTTCATGACGACGGTAGGGATCGCCAGAGCGAGACCGGGGACCAGGTTATGATGCCGGCGGCAAACAGTCACTGACGCGACAAGGAGTATGCCGGTCAGCAGCAGGCAGAACAGTATTCGCGAGGTCGTTCCACCGTCAGAAAACGATGCGGCAGCCAGTAACACAGCCAGTGAAATCAGCAGCAGCGAGAATTTCCCAAACAGCAGATCGTGGGCACCTATCTGCTCAGGATCAGCGGACTGGCATTCTGGATGAGTGTGATTCATGAGGCTCCGACCTGCGTGACGGCTTCGTATCAGGCAATTGATATCTCGTCTGAGATTGGTCCGCGAGTGTGAGCCTAATCGCCGCGAATTACGAGAAATACGCTCGGAGCACGTACTGTTGCATCATTCGCTGTGTATTGAAAAACGAACCATTGAGCGCGATGGCGTGCCGCATGACATCGACGTATCCACTGACATCATTCAGAAACAACGGCAGGATGGAGTCTTCGAGCTTGTCGTAGAGTGACGCGGCATCCCGCTCACGATCGGACGGTCGCTCGTCGGACGGCTGCTCAGAGTGTCCGTCTTCGCCGATGGCCCAGCCGGTGACACCTTCGATGCAGCCTTCAATCCACCAGCCGTCCAGAATACTCAGCGACGGAACTCCATTGACGGCGGCTTTCATACCGCTCGTGCCGGAGGCTTCCAGGGGCGGCTCTGGCGTGTTCAGCCAGAGGTCCACGCCGGACGTCATGAGCCGTCCGAGCTGCATGCCGTAGTCGGGCAGGTAGACGATTTGGATGCAGTCACCCAGTGCATTGGCCGCGTCAAACACACGGCGAATCAGTTGCTTGCCCGTTTCATCATGCGGATGAGCTTTGCCCGCGTAGATCACCTGCAACGGGCCAGTACGTTCCGCAATGTGTCTCAGTCGGTTCAGGTCATGAAACAGCAGGTCGGGCCGCTTATAGGCGGTCGCCCGGCGAGCGAACCCGATTGTAAAGACGTCTCCGTCGAGTTCGACTCCTGTCAGTTGCCCAACGTGCTGAAGCAATTCTGTCTTCGCTGCAGCGTGGGCGTTGCGGATCTCGCCTGCCGGAATCCCGAGTGCGTACCGCAGACTGAAGTTGTCCGCACGCCAGCCTGGAATGTGACGGTCGAAGAGGTGCAGCAGCGGGTCAGACGCCCAGGTTGCCGCATGCACGCCATTTGTAATTGAGTCAATCTGGTATCGGGCAAACATGCCTCTCGACACCTCACCATGTCGCTTCGCGACTCCATTGATGTAATGGCTGAGGTTCATCGCGAGGAAGGTCAGATTGAGCACGCCTTCGCAACAGAACACCGAATGCATGCTGTACACATCGCGGTTCCCCAGAATGCGCCCGACGAGATCCATCGGGAACTGGTCGTGTCCCGCAGGCACGGGGGTGTGGGTCGTGAACACACACTGGCTTCGTACGACATCCACATCTTCCAGGTTGGCAGCACTGCGCCCGTGCCGCGCAGCGGACTCGTCCAGCAATTCGAGTGTCAGCAGACTCGAATGACCTTCATTCATATGAAATCGTTGGATCTCGCCGAATCCCAGTTGCCGCAACATCCGGATTCCACCAATGCCAAGAATGACTTCCTGACACAGACGGTAAGTCGTGTCACCTCCATAGAGACAGTCCGTCAGGTGCCGGTCTTCTGGCGAGTTCTCCGGGAGATCTGTGTCGAGTAGAATGACGGGAACGAAACTGCCGCCTGAGCCATCGACACGAAACTTCCAGGCTCGAACGTGAACCGTACGGCCTTCGATCGTCACTGTGGCCCGCGCCGGCAACTCCTCAAGAAACTCACTCACGTTCCATTCGACCGGCAGTTCCGTCTGGCCGCCCGAACGATCGAGTTGTTGGGTGAAATACCCTCGACGATGAAGCAGCGTGACCGCGATCATCGGCACGGACAGGTCGGCGGCAGAACGAATTGTGTCGCCAGCCAGAACGCCCAGGCCGCCACTGTACGTCGGGATGTCCGGCGAGAGCGCAATCTCCATTGAGAAATAGGCGATGGAACGTTCGGTGTTACGAGTCATCGCAGTTCCTTACGCAGACGGCGAGTTCGGCTCACCTGTACTAAACCTGCCACGCTGGTCAGTGTCAATTTCGCTCAATCTAACGATTGAGTGAAGGAACAAGGTCATTCTCTTCGAAAGCATTTCCGATACCGATCCGCCCATTGCGAACCATGTCCTTCAGTTCTCGCGTCAGCCACGACACCGCTCGCCCGGTATCCGCGACAGTGTCTCGCGATCCCTCGGCAATCAGTTCCACGGTGTCTCGCGACTGCATCAATCCGTGTCGAGTTGCCTTGTTGAGCTTTCGACCAGCCAGTTTCGTCGCTTCCTCAAAATGGAGCAGCCCGGAGTCAAGACCGACCGCCAAACGACTGCGCATCGCCGGCTGCCGGGTGTCCGTGTCCTTAAGACAGTGCCGACATTCGGTCGTGTGATGAACCGCCATGCTGAAATGGACGTTGGCCAGCGATTCACGCAACTGTCTCTCCGACGTCAGAGTGCTGTTTCTGATTTGCTCTGCAATCTGAGTCAATGTGTCGGCAGTCGCTTTCAGCCGTTTATGACTTTCCCCGGTCGCCTTTTTTGCTTCCTGCTCAACGAGGGTCGCGGCAGCTCGGATGTCGAGTTCCGCCGCGATCATTCGTCCGTCTTCGAACGCTTTCACTGCCGAGTTGAACCGCAATGTCAGACCCTCGGCCAGCGACGTCGTCTTTCGTGCTGCCTGGGCGGCGGAATTCGCAGCCGCGGATGCTTTCAGATCTTCGGCTGAGAGGCTTTCCAAAGCGGTACCGGCTGCAAAGATCGAAATAACCGCGACGATGGTGAAACGTGCTGATCGAAACATGATCGGCCCTCCCTGGCATGAATTAAAGGTCTCAGTGTGATGTCTGTGTCGCCAACCGCGACACTCGGCCAGTCTGTTAAGCACAAGTCGTGCCAGCTGAAAGCGAACTGCGTCAGCAACGCCCATGTCGAAAATCCGCTTCCCTTGACGGGAACCGGCTAAGACACGACAGAGCTGGTGCATCCTGTGACGCCCTGCCTTGTTCATGGTTAGCGTTGCATTTGAATGCGTGCGCTGTTTCCACTGAATCCTTTCAAGCGATTCTTCTCTCACGTGGCATTTCTCGCAGCGAGTGAACACGACGGGGCGAATTAGCCCCAGAAGTGTGACGCGATCGCCCAGGAACCATGCGATTCCTGGTGTCAGTCTGATGGATGGGCGGGTTTGAAAATCAATCTTGACGGGTTGGTAAGGCTTATGGATATATCCGCTGGCTCTGACAAACGTTGTGTGATCTGCGGCTGATTGTCTTGAAGTCGCGTTGACTTCTCAGTCGATAATGACGGTCAGCATTGTGAACTCTTCTCACCACACAGGACGTGGAATTGTGACTGGCACAAGACGACAGATCATTCGACATCAGGTAACGCGTGCTCTGCACAGCGTGCTGGTTTTGATGATCCTCGTCTCGACGCTACCGGGCTCTTCCTGCTGTGAGGCTGGTGACCCGTGCCAGTGCTGTTCGTCGTCTTACAGTTCGGAATCTGATTCTTCAGGAGCAGGCTGCTGCTCTGGCCAGGCGGGCGATCATTCCGGCGAACATGTGTCGTGCTGCTCTTCGTTGCTTCCGGCGAGTCTGGTTGCCGCTGACGAGTCCGGTTGCTGCTGTGAGCATTCGCACCAGACCACGATTCAAGCATATCTGGAAACTGGTGATGGGTGGCGCAGTCAGGTGCTGTCTGAGTATTCGACAGCGTCCGAGTTTCTGGCCGCGGCGCCATCTCGTGTTCCGGTTTTGAATGCCATTCCTCGCGTCCGCCAGCCATTGACTGCGCTGGAACGTTGCGTGCTCCTTTCGCGCCTGACTCGATGATTGCCTGACATGCTCCGATTGTCAGGCCGGACTGTCCTGCTGTCACAGTCCATTTTGCGGCCCGCGTCCGATGTGCTTCTGAAGGGACTCGGAACGCACACAGATTCTCGTACGGCCGCCCTCTTCATCGACCTCGCGCTATCAATTTGCGCAGTTCCCCAGCGTGGCTGGTCTGCCACAACCAAAGAGTGTCCGTAGACCTCACCGAATGATGCGCGCAAAGTACGCGTATGTTTCGCAGAAAGACTCTAAAGGAATTCACCATGTCCACATTTCAATCACAACTACACGTTTTTGCTGGCTTCGTCCGTTCATGTGCCGCAGCTACTGAAGCACCCGGCCGGAGTCATGACGGCCCGCGACTTCCCTGGCGTCGCGTGCTCATTGTCGAGTTCCGGGATGAAGTATTTGCTTCATTGAAAACGCTGTTCGAAAGTTTCGGCGTCCATGTGATCCGAGTCGAATGCGCCGCCGACACGTCAAACACTGCTTCTCGGACGCGACCGGATCTTGTTCTGATCAGTGGCAGCATGCCTCAGGAGAGTGCGTGGCTGATCAGTGCAAAACTCCACATGCAGTCGCCCGAATGCTTGACGTGGCTTTACATGCCGAAACTCCCCTATGCGCAGGATCATTGGCGGAAGTTTTCCGGCGTTTCGACCGTCATCGAGTATCAGGGAGTTCTTTCACGCTTGCTGGATAATCTACGTTTCCGCCTTCGTCAGGCTGAAAAGCCACAGCCATCTGCTGTACCCCTGCCGGTGTGGCGAAGCCAGAAATTCGCGGCGGTGTCGGCATAAGCCTGCTTGATCCAAATCGCTATTTCTGAAGACCAGAATGCTGGCCTGGCATTCAAGGTGTTTGCCAGGCTGGCAGTGAGACTCACACGTTAGGGCGTTCCTGCAGCACGCGTATGCGACGTTTGACACGAGCAGAATTTCGAACTCTTAGTCGTCCAGGTGGATCAGGGCAGAATTCATCACGGCGCGTCGTTCTTGACTTTCGCCAGCCACAGTTCCGCCTCGGCGACTTGAATCTGAGCGGCAAGGACGTCTTTCATTGTTGCGGCACCAGCCTTGTAGCGTTGAGCTGCCATTTCCTGCATGTCTTTCAGCAGGATGATGTGAGCCTGCACAATCTCGCTCTGTTCAGTCTTGGTAGTGACGGTCTGAACTTTCAATTCGGCCAGCCGCCGTGACCAGGAGATCGTGTCTGACAATTCCGCCTGCCCTTTTTGATAGTCTTCGGTTGTCACCTTGATGAGTTGTTCGATCATCGGAATCAGCCGGTCCTTGATGACTGCTGTCTCGGCGTCGCTGTTGTCATGGCCTGCGTGGCCACCTTGACTTCCGAGTAGAAACGGCTGTTGCGCTTCGACTTCCTTGAGGCGTGCCTGTTCGAAGGCCAGCTTCCTGCGTGCCGTCGCCAGCAGTCTCGCCATTGCAGTCTTTTGAGCCTCCGACAGATCGCCCGGAGTGGCAGTCGATTGTGCTGTTCGGACTTCCTCAGTCGCGGCTGTGAGAGCTGCCTTGTGAGCACTCCATCGTTCCCGGTATGCGATGATTTGTTGCAGGACCGTCAGCCGGGTCCGATCCAGCTCTGCCTCGGCCGCCAGCAGTTTGGCCCGAGCCGCGCGGACGTCGGGGTTGTGTTGAAGGGCGATGGTCAGCATCTCGTCCAGACTGAGCGGCGATTCTCCACCATCAAGAGAAGCCGAGACAAGCCGCATCGAGCAAATTGGGCAGTAACCTCCTGACGGCTGATGAATCTGAGGACACATCGGGCATGTCCATGCTTTGACAGCTTTGTCAGTGGACTTGCTGGTGACCGGTTTCGCTGACGCGGGCTTCGTATCCTGTCCCATCCCTGGCACAGAGACCGCCAGCAGAAGCAAAAGGGACACCACTGAGAACAGCGGGGACGACGTATTCCAGCGTGGAAAGCTCATAAAGATTCTCCATGAGTCGTGAGTTGAGTGGCTGCAATTCGATCCTGCTTGAGAGAAAGAAGTAGAAGATTGTCTGATGCGCCGGCCGGTTGTAGTTCATGTTTGGAAGCAGATTCCAGCGCCAGTCGGTAGTAGCGAATGGACGAAGTCACATCGCCCCGTGCGTGGCTTGCGTCTCCCAGGTCTCGAAAGAGTTGATAAACGCTTTTCACAGGACTCGGTGGCTCCGTCGCAACAACGACGGCCTGAGTTGGCTCGTCGACCTGGGGTGTTGAGATTTCGCCCAGCCCCGGTTCCTGTTGTTGAGTCGGGTCTTGTGACGGCTGACGATCAGTTTGCGAGACGATTTGTTGCTGACGTGGTACTCCCTGTGCAGTGTCTTTGGCGGGAAGACAGAACCACATTGTCAGCATTCCGGCCAGATAGGCTCCGGCAACGCTCGATGTCATCAGTAGCTGCCGCCGCCGCCTCTGACGTCGTGCAACAGTGGTCAGCACGTTTGCAGTAAGGTGATACGACGGTTCGCGCGGTTGTTCTTCGGACTCAACCGCTTGTCGCAGCAACGATTCAAGATGCTCGTCGTTCATTCGTGATCTCCGTCAATTCGACTATTGAGTACCGTTCGCAACAGGCGGCGGGCACGGCTGAGCCGCACCTCAACTGTGTTAGTCTTGAGCCGCAGCACGCCTGCAACTTCAACCATGTTCATGTGCTCGAAATAGTGCAGGACAACTGGCTCACGATACTTTTCCGGTAGACCGCGCACGGCACGCCGAACTTCCTCTGCATCATCAGACGACGTGTCATCGGTTTCATACGAGTCGAGCGTTCCCCCACGCAACAGATACGCACTGAACCACTTCCGACGTGTCGAACGCCGGCGATGAGTGCGACATTTGTTGACGGCGATTGTCGTGACCCACGTTGCGAAACTTGACTGCTGACGGAATCGCGGCAAGCCCTGAAACACAGCAACTAACACATCCTCGCCCTCGACCGTCGAATCGATCAGCCGATTGATTAGTCGCATGAGCCACGTGTGATTCGCAGTGACCAGTTCTTCGAATGCCTCAGCTTCTCCCGCCTGAAATTGCGCAACGAGACCAGCGTTGCTATCACCGCTCGACGTCGGCACGAGCGTAGTCGTGTTGTCAGTTCCCTGTTCCATGACACGGAATATTAGACTCGGCCCACGCCCGAAACCTGACAACAATTCTGAAAGTCATTGGTCGTCCAGATTTTCGCGTTTGAAGACGGGCGAATTCGCCCGTCTTCTGTCTGATTCAGGATTTGCGCGCCCGTAATACCTGTATTCGAGGCACACGCTGGCGCTGGGCGGCAGATTCTTCACTTGTGAGCAGCCGGTCGCGCACCACTCAGACTGTTGAGACCTACCTTCACATTGACGTCCCTGAAGGGATGACGCTCCATTGTGTGGTCAGTCCGGCCAAGTCGGAGATACCTGTCATTTCGGAAGCGTAGGTTGGATTCGCTGCAATGAGCACACAAACCATTCAGGCATCGGCTGGCTCAAAGATGATCCCGGCCACACGTGCTCTCGCCCGAGCCATGCGTCCGCATCAGTGGGTTAAAAACCTCCTGTTGTTCGGTGGGCTGATCTTTTCCAGGTCACTGTTCGATTTCAGCCTGCTTCTTCTCTCGATTCAGGGATTCTTCCTGTTTTGCTTTGCGTCGAGTGCCGTCTATCTTCTGAATGACCTGCGCGACATCGAGAACGATCGGCAGCATCCGAAGAAACGTCTGCGACCCCTGGCGTCCGGAGACCTGAGTCCGCGGTTGGCTGTCACTGCGATGCTGGCTCTAGTGGTCATAGTCGTCGCTGGCGGATTTCATCTTGGCATCTCGTTCGGACTCCTCATTTCAATTTACCTGACTCTCAACGTGGCCTACACGTTCTCGCTTAAGCAGCAGCCGATTCTGGATGTGATGTGCATTGCCAGTGGATTCGTACTGCGGGCCGTCGCCGGAACGATCGTCATTGCGACCGTTCCGTCACCGTGGATCGTGCTCTGCACGATGACACTGGCCGTCTTTGTCGGATTCGGCAAACGCCGCCATGAACTGGTCTCACTCAGTGACGACGCCACAAAGCATCGCAGTTGCCTGGCCGGATACTCGCAGCAGTTCCTCGATCTGATGATGGCCGTGTCTGGTGCATCCGCCCTTGTCAGCTACGCGCTCTACACCGTCGCTGACCAGACGGTAACGCGTTTCGAAACGCAACTGCTGATGGCGACTACGCCGTTCGTGATGTACGGCATCTTTCGATTCTTTTACCTGGTCCATCTTCGCACCGAAGGCGGCGATCCGTCGAAGCTGTTTGTGACCGATCGCCCAACGCTGATTAACGGAGCCCTGTGGGCATTTTCTATCTGTGCCATCGTCTACGCGCCGACCGATTGGCTGCCCTGGTGGGCGCTCCAAATCCATTAGTGATCTACAAGCTTCCAATCTCCGTATTTTTGCTGGCTGAGGGCCGTAAGTGATGACTGATGAATCGAAACAGAACGCATCGCGTGTCGCCACAGAGGAAAACAACAACCCCTGGTTTCGCAGAGTAATCATCGCTCTGTTCGTCGTCGCCGCTTGTGTGCGGGCGATTGACGTCTGGCGACCCATTGATGGCTCTGTCCGACAGTCGTGGCGAGAAACGGACACTGGAGCGATCGCTAGAAACTACTATCACGAGGACATGAACATCTTCATGCCTCGCATCGACTGGCGAGGCGATGGTCCGGGATACGTCGAGTCGGAATTTCCTCTCTTCCCGTGGACGGCAGCGTGTCTCTACCACGTTTTCGGTTACCACGAAGAGATACTGCGTGTCCTGTCGTACGTGCTGTCTCTGGCAAGCTGCCTGATATTCCTGCGGCTGGCGAAACGGCTTCTGCCGCGAGCAGCAGTGATACCGGCGTGGACGATCTTCGCGCTCAGTCCGATGGCCGTGCAGCTGGCGTCTGCAGTTCAACCAGAGCCTTTAATGTTCTTCGCCTACCTGCTGGCAATCGACGCCTTCATTCGCTGGATCGATCATGGCATCCGAAGCGACTACGTGGTTGCTTTGTTGGCCACAACGCTGGCGATCCTCGCGAAAGTGCCAGCGGCACACGTAGGAATTCTGTTCGCGTGCCTGTGCTTCCAGAAGTTTGGAATGAGCGTCTTTCGACGCCGAGAAATCTGGCTGTTTGGTATCATTTCACTCGGTCTTCCACTGGCGTGGTACTCGCATGCCCACACGCTCTGGCTTCAGTATGGCAATTCGCTGGGCATTTCGAATGAAGCTTACGAACGAATCTCGACTGGCAACTTCCTGATGACGCTCTGGGAGACCATTCCCGGTGTGATTTCGATACAGTCAGCGCACATCTGGCTGGGCGCTGGATTATTCTTCGGGATGCTTGGTCTGAGGGACGCTCGGAAGTCGGAACCGTCACGACCGTTGGTGTACTGGTTTGTGGCCCTCGCTGCGTTTTTCGTTGTGACTGGACGAACAACCGGTGAGAACTGGGCCGCGTACTACCACATCGTCAGTACCCCACTGGCAGCCATACTGATCGGCCTGGGCTATCACGCCGTGTGTTGCACACACATGCGGATAACGCGGCGTATGTGTGTCTGTGTAGTTGCAGCAGCCGGCCTGGCCTTCGTGGCGGGTGAAGTCAACGCAGGCATGATCGGGCCGCTGTCACGAATCGCGCTGCTGATCGGGGCAGTCGCTGCCACAGCCGGACTGTTTATCGAATTCGAAGATTCTTTGAAGTCTGGTTGGTCTGGAGTACGACCTGGGTTGCTCGTCCCGTGTCGGAAGTTGTTTCTCGCATGTTTTCTCGCAGTAATCGGAGCACAGATTTTCGTAATTCAGCGTGATGCGAACCCTCGTGACTTTGCAAAGACCTACGAGATGGCCGTTTCATTCTCCGAACGCACGAATGCTGCCGGGCTAATCATTGTTGGTGGCGACAGCAAGGTCGATCAACACGGGCTTCTGCGAGCGTCGGATTGCCCGTATTTCTTTTTCTGGATGAATCGCAAAGGATTCATCCTGAACGACGAATATCAGTCGATGGAGCAAATCCAGGACTACAAGCAACGCGGGGCCAGATACTTCGTAGCCGAGCGATCCTACCTTAATCATGTTCCCGGTTTTGAAACCGAATTGCGAAGTCAATTCACAGTGCTGGAAGAACGAGGCAACACGTTGCTACTCGATCTCGGCCCCAGTGATGCTTTGCTACCTGGCGCCAGTCAGGCATCAAACGACTTGTCTTCAGGCGGCGATCGTACGGAACGGGCATCGGCAGATACATAATCGAGGCGAGTCGACGAGATTATGAGACGAAAGGAGACATTCGAATGAAACTAATGCCCATGGCGAGCCGGCTCCTTTTTCGCCCGACGCTCTACTGGACATTGCTGAAAACTCGCGGTCTGAAGCTGGAAGAACACTGGACTGAAATCGACGACACGCTGATCCTCGGCGCGTTGCCGATGCGTCGAGAGCTGTCTCGCTTCAACGAGATGAATGTGCGCGGTGTGATCAACATGTGCGCCGAATGGAACGGACACACTTCCCACTACGATGACTCCGAGATTGATCAACTGTATCTGCCGACTCTGGACTATAATTCCCCGGATATCAACGCCGTTCGAGACGGCGTCGACTTCATCGCCCGCTTCGCCGAACAAGGCAGACGCGTTTACTGCCACTGCAAAGCTGGCCGAGGCCGCAGCGCGACCATCGCCCTCGCATGGCTGATCCACTCACAGAACCTCACGCCGCGCGATGCAGAACAGCAACTTGTCAACCGCCGTCCCCAGGTCAACCGCCGACTCGCATCCAGAGAATCGGTTCTTCGATTCGCGGCTTATCGTGTCGGTACTCGCTGACACTATTGGGCGGAATGCGAGCCCGATTCAGTCCTGGCTGCTGGAGTCGTAATGTATAAGACAGTACACTTCAGTCGGGATCGATAACGCAGAATACCAACCGTCCGTAGAATCCGGGCCTTGAAACGAGGGGCCGACGATTGCTGCTCGCGTCTCTGTGAAACCGACCAAATCTGCCAGGGAGGCGCATCGAATTGGGAAAACCATACGAGACGGAACTTGCATTACTCGGCGACACCTACGCTTGGTCCCATTCGTTTGACCTGGACCGGTTCGTTTCGGCGGTCGCGGCGACTGCTGATAAGTCGCTCGTGGCCATCGGCTCCGGGGGATCGCTCTCTGCGGCGCATCTTGCGGCTCTGTTGCATCGCCGGCTCGCGTCCAGAAACGCCAGGGCCGCGACGCCACTGGACGTTCGACAGGACGATGATGTCCTCCGCGAAACGGCGTATCTCCTGCTGAGTGCAGGTGGTGGGAACGGGGACATTCTTGATGTCTTCCGTCATCTTGTCGTACGCGAGCCCGATGCACTCTCTGCGATCGTCGGTCGGCCCGATAGCAAGCTGGCCGATCGTTCCGGGAACCATCAGTACGTTGATCTGCTGGAATGCGACTTTCCGGCGGGTCGCGATGGCTTCCTCGCAACGAATTCACTCCTTGCCTTCTCCGTACTAATCACGAGGGCATGGCTCGAAGTTTTCGCTCCCCGGACGCGGCTTCCCAGTACCATTACGCGATTGCCTGCTCTTCGTTCACTCGGTCGGCGATGGGAGCGAAAACTCGATGTGCTGTGTCAGCCATTGTGGGAACGCAGCAATCTGATCGTGATTCATTCAACGTCGCTACTGCCGGCTGCCTGGGACCTTGAGTCCAAGTTCACAGAGGCTGCGCTCGGTAATCTTCAATTCGGCGACTTTCGACATTTTGCTCACGGAAGACATCACTGGCTCGCCAAACGAGGCGATGACGCTGCCGTACTGATTCTCGTTGCCGATGAGGATCAGGAACTGGCACGACGCACATCAGCCCTGATCCCGGAAGATGTACCGTGCGTGACACTGAATATTGATGGGAATCTTGCAGAGGTCAGCATTGCGGGGATTGTGCTGGCGATGCACATTGCCGGATCGGCCGGTCGAGCCCGCGGCATCGACCCGGGGCGTCCAGGCGTACCCGGGTTCGGTCGAAAGCTCTACAACCTGCGACCAGGCCGGGCTGCTGCTGCTGACGTTGCTCAGCCAGCAATTTCCATGTTGCGCAAGCATCGCGCCGGTGCCCAGTGTGGCGATTCGAATTCTCTACAGCCTGCGTTGGACGGATTCCTCAGTCGACTTCGCAAGCAGCGTTTCCGTGCAGTCGTGTTCGATTATGACGGAACGTTGTGCGGTCGGTTCGAAAAGACGACTGGCCCGTCCGATGCGATTCGAAGTGGCATCTGCTCTCTCCTCGATGCAGGCATCCAGATCGGTATCGCAACGGGACGCGGGGGGTCAGTCCGTCGAGACCTGCAGGCGTTCGTGCCCGCAGATCGATGGTCGCAAGTACTGCTCGGATACTACAACGGGAGTGTCGTTGTCAGTCTGGAAGAAAAACACGACCCGGCTCACGAACAGGCCTGTCCCGAATTGCGGGAAATCGAACGATGCATTCGACGAGACCCCCAGCTGAAGTCATGTGTCACGAAGATCGATACCCGGGGACGTCAGATTTCGCTACAGGCTAAACCGAGCACGCCGCCGCCGGTACTTCGAGCAATCGCTGAAGATATCGTGAGAGGAGCTGCTGTGCCGGGTGTGAGAGTTCTCTGGTCAACACACTCGGTCGACATTCTGGCCTCGGGCGTATCTAAGCTGGCTGTCCTTGAGGCTCTGAGCGCGAATCATGGGTGGGGTGATGACGAGCCAGTATTGACGGTGGGTGACCTCGGGTGCGCCCCCGGTAACGACTTTGAACTGCTTGCGGAACCATATTCTCTCAGTGTCGCACAGGTGTCTCCGGACTCGGCCTCGGGCTGGAACGTAGCGCCTGCCGGATACCTGGGACCGCAGGCAGCAGTCGTATATTTGAATGCCATGATCGCAAAGGACGGCCGATTTCGAATTGATGTGAACCGACTCAAGCGAAAGCCGCGACCATGAACCTTCAATACGTTCTCCGTAAGCTGGCTGAGGTCATGTCGTGGGACGACGACACGGCTCAAGCTGAATTTGCGCGTATCGAACTGATGTCGCGGATGAAGTACGACGGCTATCAGGATTTCCTTGCCGGTGCCCGCTTTTCAGAGCGGTTGCTGGATTGGGTTCAACAATTCGGAGCACTTGAAGACCGTAAAACGGCTTACCGCTTCGTTCGCGATCAGCTCATCTTCATCAGCACAGCAGAGATGCACCACCTGATTGGGCTGAGCTGGCCTGAGTTTTTTCGACCGGAAATCTTACGGTTTGTTGCAGACAGTTATGGCATCGCAGACTACCAGGTTCGTGTTCATCAAGAGGCCAGCAATGCATTGGGAAAATTGCAAAGAAAGTGCCTCTTTATCGAACTGAGCGATGGTGCGCGCATCGATGTGTTTCGGCGAGCGAATCCTGGCACCATCTCGAACGAGCAGATTGTCACCACGTCACGTTTTAATAGAGAAAAGTGGGACGACCTGCTCAAGGACCTTCAAGACGAGCTGGGAGACGCCGAGGCTCGCTTTGAATTCGTCTTTCTACTTGACGACTTTACCGCAAGCGGAACCAGCCTGTTGCGTTTCGTGGATGGGAAGTGGAAGGGGAAGCTGCGCCGTTTCTGGGACGAGTCGCGGCAGTTTGCAGGAAGCCACCTTTCCGACGACGTCAGAATTCACGTCCATCATTATCTGGCCACTCAGCGTGCACGAGAGGCAGTATTGCAGAGACATGCAGAACGTGCCGCTGAGGGCAACTGGTTCGATGCCGAATTCACGTTCGGGATGGTGCTGCCGCAGTCCATTCGGATGGAAGAAACAGAGAATGCCGACGTGCTCGATCTGATTTCGAGGCACTTCGACGCATCCATCGCGCCAGAGAAGCATGTGCGTGAAAGTGGTTGCGAATCAATGATGTTTGGCTACGGCGACAGCCGACTGCCCGTCATTCTCGACCACAACACTCCGAACAACACGATTCCTCTTCTGTGGGCGACAAGTTCAGGGAATCAGGACGTGCATCAGATGCGGCCGCTCTTTCCCAGAAGACAGCGGCACGACGTGCTTGATGATTCCCTGGATAAGCAGGGACAGGTGCTGAATGGATAATCCGTTCAAAAAACGTACAACGGAACATTTTCGAGACGACGTGGCGTTTCTATCCGTCGTTGCGCCAGAACCGATCACGCGATTCCTGGAGAAGCATGCGCAGAACAGCGACCTCTACGATCGACCTGTTGTTATTTGCGGTACTCCAGGGAGCGGCAAGACGACCATTGGCAGAACGTTTTCGTTCCGTTCCGTGCAGACGCTATTGCAGATGCGTGGCAACCGCGAGAAAGACTACACGGAACTTGTGGCCGCGCTCGCAAACTGTGGAGTCCTCGCTGACGACAGACCGCTGATACTAGGGTGCCGGCTTCAACTGGAGTCTGACTACCGCGACTTCTGGGAGTGCCCTTACCCCGAAAGCCTGAAGGCTGGGCTCATGACATCGCTGCTTCAGGCGCGATCTGTCATTGCCTGGTTGAGACAACTTGAAGAAGCAGGTTATTCGCTGGATGACGTTCAGGCTGTTGCCAGGCAGGACGCTGAGGCGACAGTCGCCTCAATAGGCGGAACTGCTGCAGCGCAACTGCTCAAACGTGCATGCGAGGTCGAGTCCGCTCTCTACTCGATTGTTGCGGCACTGCTGCCGCCTCCGGTGGAGCAACTCGAAGAAGATGCAACGAAGGCCTACCAGCCATTCGATGTCATTGAAGCCTTTCGTGTTCGAGGAGACGACGGAGTCGAGTTTAACTTACGCCCTCTGGCCATCTTCGACGATGCTCACGAGCTACATCAGGAGCAATACAAGGAACTGACACGTTGGCTGACGCGTCGGGAAATTCGAGTAGCGCGGTGGTTGCTGACGCGGCTGGATGTACTGAGCCCGGACGAAGTGTTGAGCGCAGCTTCGACTGATCCAGAGGCTACGCAGCCACACACCGGGATGAAGACAAGACGCGAACTTCTGTTCGTTCGACTTCAGGGAAAAGAAGGAAGAGAGAAACGCAAGTTTCGCGGCATGGCACGCAGCATGGCAGACCGCTACTTGCGCCACATTTCGGTGTTCCAGCAGCGGGGTATTACTTCGTTCGTCAGCCTGCTTGAGCATGAGTTACCAACGGTCAGTGACGCGACCGTACGTCAATTAGAGGATGAATCGGCCAAGGTTCAGCGACGACTGAACGTGTCCGATTCGCGACGTCAGTCGCTGGAGCAGTCAGTCAACAACTACCTGCAGTCGAGCCGGCAACCAGACTCTGACCTTGAACGGAACACAGATGTGTTCCACGCGATGTTGCAAATTCTGATGTACCGGTATCGAAAGCGGACGAAAGGGCCGAGTCTGTTTCCAGAAGTGGATGACCCGGAGCCAAGTCGGCCCGTGGCTGCCAATGCGGAAGTGTTCGAGTCGGCGAATCTCGTGCTTCTCCACAGGAACAAGCGGCCTTACTACTACGGGATCGACCGGATCGCCGACGTCGCCACGGAGAATGCAGAGACATTCCTGCGCCTTGCCGGCGAGCTGGTTGAGCGAAGCGCAACACAATTAACCCGGGGAAAGCCAGGGCTTCTCAAACCGCGCGACCAGAACCACATTCTGCGGGATGAGGCGGACCGGATCATGCGGGAATGGAACTTCCCGTGGCACCCGCAGGTCAGGCATCTCGTCGACGCTCTTGGAAAACGGTGTCGCGAGACAACTCTGCAGCCGAATGGGTGGCTACGTCCCAATTCCTACGGAGTACCCCAGGAAGAGTACGACAAACTCACTGCGAGTCGGCAGGACCTGCGATCAGTGTTGAAGTTCGGCATTGCCTGGAACGCCTTTGACATTCGGCCGAAGTACAAATGCAAAGACCGACTCTGGTGCATTCTGGAACTTGGTGGCGTAGCCATTCTGAAGCATGGTCTTTCCCTCAGTCAGGGGAATTTTATTGAAGGCTCGATCGCTGAACTGGCCCGCATCGTTGAGGAGAAACCATGATGCGGAACCGTGGACGCTGGGACGACTGTGTGCAGCATTGGGGTGATGCTGCCATCGCCTTCGTTCAGGACTTCTTTACTGACGCAGATAGGAAGGTCATCCTGGTTTGCGGTGGAGGCTTCGATCCACGATCACGCATCGTTGCCGATCATGTCGCAGACGCGTGTGCGAAAGACACGCACTGCGTGATTCTGCGAGAAGATGTTCCGCTGACGGACGATACTCTTGTCAAGCGTGCTGACGACAACACGAATGCAATTCAGGCCCGCTTCGATAACCATCAGGTGGAGCGGATCAACATGGTGTCGGGTGACCAGGCCGTTACCGGCGGACGCACGGCAGTTCAACGCGTTCAGAAGCATCTTGAATCGGGCACAACCGACCTGATCGTCGATTTCAGTGCGATGTCGATCGGTGTGGCATTTCCTCTCGTACGGCTCTTATTGGAATATGCGGAACAGAAGCCGGGCGGCCAAACCGTCAACCTGCATCTGTTTGCAATCGATGAACCACTGACTGACGGAGCCATTACGTCGATCGCTTCCGATCGAGCCACGCCGGTTCATGGTTTCGGCGGGCAGCTGGGACTCGATGCCAGTCGCGGAGCGGCGAAGCTGTGGTTGCCTCAACTTGGACTCGGTGAAAGTGTCCCCGAGGTATTGGGGCGAGTCTACAACTGGCTCGAACCGGACGCCGTCTGCCCGGTCATCCCGTTCGCGCCTTCTCGGCCGCGACTTGGGGACGATCTGATCTGGGCATTTCGAGACGAATTTGAGAGCACGTGGCAGGTGGACTCGCGTGACATCGTCTATGCCCACGACAGCTACCCTCTTGACCTGTATCGTACGATTCTCAGGATTGATGACATTCGGCAACAGGTGTTCCGCGACGTAGGCGGTTCGATGACCATTCTGTCTCCATTCGGCCGGAAGATGCTGGCCATCGGAGCAATGCTCGCAGCAATCGATCGAGACTTCCCCGTCGTACGATCAGAGGCCGTCGGCTACAGAATGGATCAGGACAAGATTGATGATGCCGAGCAGGTCAGGATGGTACATCTCTGGCTTCACGGTGAGGCGTACCCGCAGGACAACAGCAAGGAAGCAGATCAATGAGTGCAAATGACCCGTTCCGCAAGTCACGTTCAACACCCACCATCGTCGGCACCGGTCTGACGGCTCTCGATGTTGTGATCGACGACGTGAGCCCCGAGCATCAGCGGCTTTTTGCGGGCGGTACGTGTGGCAATGTCATGACAATCATGGCGTGGCTCGGATGGGATGCCTTTCCGGTGGCGCGGCTGGAAGACGATCGCGCTGGGCAGACCATTCTTCGTGACATGCGACGTTGGGGCGTGAACACGAGTCTGGCCTCACTGACTCCACGCGCTACCACGCCCGTCGTTGTCGAGAGGATCAAGCGAAAGCCATCGGGCGAGTCCGTACATCGATTCGTGTGGACCTGCCCGGGATGTGGGGCGTGGTTGCCGGGATACAAAGCTGTCGTTGGTTCATGTGTCGACACCGTTACGGAAGCCGTTCCCGCCGCGGACGTCTATTTCTTCGACCGTGTCTCAAGGGCTGCTGTCAATCTCGCTAAGTGGTATCACGAAAACGGTTCCTGGGTAGTCTTCGAGCCGTCAGCGAACGCGAACCCCAAACAATTCCGTGAAGCATTGCAGTACGTCCACGTCCTCAAGTACTCGGACGAACGCATGAACGAGATGAGCGGACTGACCGGGACAAATCGCCCGCTGCTACAGGTTGAAACACAGGGAGCAGACGGGCTGCGGTACCGACTCGCGAGCCAGCGGTCAAAACGTGCTGCGTGGAAGTCGCTGCCTCAGTGCCCAGCGCCGTCTGTACTCGACACCGCAGGCGCGGGTGACTGGTGCACTGCAGGTCTCGTTCACCTGCTTCAGCAACTCGGTCGACCAGATTCAGCAAAGCTGACACAGATCAATGTCGAGGAAGCCCTCAGGTTTGGTCAGTCTCTGGCGGCGTGGACCTGCCAGTTCGCCGGACCACGCGGTGGAATGTACAAGCAATCCGCGGAGCTGATTCAGGCCGAGGTAAATCACATCCTGTTCGGGCACGAGATGGACGTCACTGGGCTGCGAAGTGGCCGAGTCAGACGATCGACGGAGATCGAGTGCGTGTCTGCCATGTGCACTGGGCCAAACGTCCGAGCGGCGCGTGAGCCCGTTGAGCAGCGATGATCAACCCTATCTGGCCCAGCTTCAACATTCGTCACAGCATGCGCCTGGTGAATTGCGTGTTCAGTTCACGATGAGCCGGTGGTCAGTTTAGGCTGTGACTCGCTCGTTAGCTTTCTTCGTTGTGCAAAACGCTGTGAAACACAAAACCTGTGTCGGGAAAGTGGATTTCGATGTCGTAGCTGGTCGGAGCCCACTGCAGTTTCTGGAGGTATCAGAGGTCTTTTCTTCGCCGCGATTCCACGCTTCGCACTGCCATAACTGTGAATGCTGTTGCGTTCCGTTCGTAAAGCGGATTGTCACGGTCGATGGTGGCAGACCGGGGACACCGGTGTGTTGCCTGAACGCCCCGCTGTGTGTCCCAGACAATACCTTTTACCGGGGGACAAACCGCGACTTAACTTTCAGTTCCCGATAAGATCCGACGATCACCTTGTCTCTGACGTTGCCCCAATACGCCAACCTGTTGTCGGCTTGTGCGAACTCTTTGCACCAGACAGACACCTTTACCGACGACATGTCTGTAACGGTGGATGCTCCCAGCGTATGGTCGATCTGTGGAACGTGCGTCCCGGTCGAGTATTTGTCCCTCAGAGTCGCCCCGGGCGCCCAGTGTTCGACGAAGTGGACGTTATGCACGGTCTGGCCGCCACGCCCCTGAATCTCGGCCAGAACAGTGCAGTAGTTCCATCCCTGCTCGGCCAGATTTGTCAGGTAAAGCCAGTCGTTGTCCTGAAACATACCCCACGAGACCTACATCAATCAATTTCTGGTCTGCCACTAAGTGCGCCACGCCCTGCTAATTCCTATCTTCATGTAGGCAAACCTGTTGGGCGTTCGTAGTTCTGATAGCTAAACAAAAGCCGGGACGGGGCCGCCCGGAAGCGGCCCCGTGAGTTCGGCTTCAGCGGCGGAAGTGGCGGTTGCGACCTCGGGAGAAGCCGACGTTGTAGCCTTTGCGGCTGCCGGTTCTTTTTCCGTGTTTGTACGCCCAATAGATGAAGCCAGCCAGGATCAGTGTTCCCAACAGTGAGTCCATGCGGTCCCCCTTTTCAAGATATGTGAAAGGTTCAGACCGTCGGGACTTGTGTCAGGCCACCGTCATTTCGCTGGCCAGCAGGTTCAATGACAGGTCAGTATCGATCGGCTGATTGCGCAGCCAGCGGGTGAATTGGTGGAGCATCAGTCCGGCGGCGACGCTGGCTGAGTAGATTGTGCTCCGAGCAGTGCAGGCGCCGGTCTGAGCTTCGGACTGACGAAACAAGGTTGTGGGGTAAGATGATCGACCGATGTCTTCGCTGACGGAGACCACTCGAATCGTCTCGCCCAGCATGCGACCGTCGCTCCAGAATCGGCATCCGTGTTGAGCTGATCGCCAGATGGCAGTGCGAGCAGAAATAGAATCGACGCAGCAGAAGACCGCGTCACCAATATCACAACGAGGACGAAACCGATCGACGACTGCGGTGACATCCGCATCGGGATCAATTCTGGCGATCGCCGCTGCCGTTGCTTCGACTTTCCGTTCACCGATATCGTACGTCGAGTATCCCTGTGTGGTGACATTGGTGTTGTCGACCGAGTCAAAATCGATCAACTGAATTGACGGCACACCGAGCGACACCAGCTGCAGAGCCACCTGCCGACCGATGGCTCCGACTCCGATGACCGTCGCTGTTACCTCTGTAAGCCGTCGTTCTGGAACAAGATCTGTTTGTCGGATCAGTCGAGCGCTGCAAGCCATCGAGTCTCCTCATGTTCTGGGAAAAGTGGTTCGGCATCGAAACGTTCGAACCAGTCGTGTTCGATCATCCGCTGGTCGATGCAGGGGCGTGAAGACAATCCTTCGTCTTCCCATGCCTCGCCTTCGAGACAGTACGAAGGCGATTGAGTCATAACGTTGCTGTCGTACTCAGCCTGCCACGCCTCGCCATCTGCCGCAGCGAACGGCATTGAGTAGTCAATCTCAACTTTCATGGTTCGAGTTGTTGTGGGACCAACGTTGAAACGCAGCCGTGCGTACGTTGCTCCGTCCTGAGCCAGAATGAACATCACCGACCAATCTGAGTTGCCGAAGCACCGATCGAAAGTCTCTTCATCGACCGTACTCGGTTCGGCGGAGTCGCCAGGATGAGTATGGAGCCAGATGCGTCCGAACTGTTCCGGCTTCAGGTCCGCATCAACTTGTTCGTCGAAGTAGTCCGCGACGGATGAGTCGTCGAAGGCGACCGTAACCGCCGTACATCGTTGACGCACAAGCCTGACATCTTCGACCATCAGCAGATCGTCCGGTGATGTCACGGCAAAGCCGCCGATTTCGGTGTCACCGGCATCCCGCAGGTAAAGCAGTTTCGCCCACGCATACGGTGTGAATCGAATGGTCGGGCGACGAGACGGATGGCGCGATCGTCGTCGTGAGTTCTGACTGTGTCGTTTCTTCCTCTTCTTTTTCGCGACAGAGTGGGCAGTGGTTGTCATTGAGGCATTCTCCACAGAAGCCGTCGCCGCACTCTGCACAGGCAGACCGACACGACGAGCAGGTATCGTTGTCGCATCCGGTACAGGTTTGGATGCAGTCTGAACAAACAAAGTATTCGCAGTCGTGGCAGCGAAAAGAGCATTCGCAGCAGGTGCGAGTCGAACAGCCTTCACAGAGACTGCTGTCGTCCTCGTTCGAGGTTGAACCACAGTCAGGGCATTGAAAACCATCCCACTCGTCCAGCCTCACGTAAGCACTCGACGAGTTGTAGGTCTGAAGGATTTGGCGAATGAGAATGAAAAAGTCGAACAACCGACCATCGGCAAGTGCCTTGCGAATCGGAACTCGTCCTTCACCTTCGCACAACGAATTGGATTGCACATGCGGATGAGGCGTGTCGTCGTCCGTGGCAGCGGCGTTGGCATCAAGGGCAATCACTTTGTATGCTCCGGTTCCTCCCAAAAGACGCCAGTTCAAAACGATCTGAAATCGACCAAGCTCACGGCCCTCCAGGCAAATGGCATCCGTTTCAACGGCAACCGTCTGTTTCGGCACGTTGATGTCTACGGTTTCAAATTCCGTTTCCAGCGCACGAAGATCGGCGAGAATACTTTGGGCCGATGTCACCACCTTGTTCTGCGGCTGTGTTTCCAGTGTCCGCAGAACTTCAGCGATTTTCAGATTGAGTCGCTGAATCGAACTCCAAAGTGCAGTCTGTAATTTCCGCTCGGCTCGATAGAGACATGCTTGTTGAGCTTTCTGAATTAGCCGGATCAGACGAGCAGACTCCTGCCAGCCCGCAACAGGCAGTTCGGCGGCGGGCGCGTTCGGTGGCGGCTCGGCCAGTCGAGCATGAATCATTGCCGCAGCGAGGATTGAACAGCATGTTCGTGAGACCATAATTCACCTGATGAAGAAAAGTTTTGCGGCGGCAGCAACAGTCGCTACCGCCGCAAAACAACTGAATTCATGAGTCGGCCGACGATCACTCAACCACTGTGATAATGCCGGGGCACTCTGGGCCGAACGGCAGAGCTACTGCGGCGAAACGTTGCGGCACCTTCGATTTTAGTGGGCGTAATGCTGATGCGATCACCTTCGCTGAGTCGCTGGTCACTGGCGCAGGGCTGACGATTAACTCTGATTAGGTAACTCGACGCATCCGCTGACGGGCAATGTGACTTGAAGAGTTGCTCGACTGTGGTGTCATCAGCGACGTTCACATAGTCAGCGAAGCCGCCACCATCGTTATTGATTACAAGGATTTTCAAGAGTGCTTCCTGTCTTACGAATAGAGGTTGTCAGTTGATGTGATGAGTCGTCGTTCGATCTACGCGTGCGAGCCCAGGGCGGGCTCAGCCGATACCCCTTTGCTCGGGTGGTCGTTGTGATGTCGCGGTCTTGTCACTCGCTTGTTGTGAGGTGGTTCGAAGGTTTCGGAATCGGGAGTCACCAGCGAGAATCCGCGTGAACGAATTTCGCTGACGGTTTCACCGGTGGCACGAGCGACGGCTCGGTTCAGGTCGTTGTCTGTCATGGGAAGGCATCCTCAAGTTGTGAAACAGGGCGCATAGAAAAAGCCGTGCGGCGAACAATTCGCTACACGGCCTGGAAACGTTGTTGAGGTCCTTCCGTGACCAGATCGTAATCCATCAGCGACTTCAGCCGCTCAGCCAGTTTTTATTCAGCCAGTCAATTTCAGCAGCGAGTGCTTTGCTGCGTCGTTCAAAGCCAGTCAGCAGAGGGCCGCCGACTGGCGTCAGGTCGGCTGTCCACGTTCTGTCGCACTTCGGTTCGACATGACTGGCGCGTTCGATCGTGATCGAGCCAAGCTGTCCTACATCGATCGCTTCATCGTAGACGCAGCGCATAAGTCCATCGGATTCTGCGATGAGGATCATCCGGCAGCCTCCGCCTCTGGCCGGCTGTGTCGAAGGATGTTCCTGCGAGGCCGATCGACCATGAGACCATCCAGCACAGATTGCACTCCGGACAGTTGCGTGGCGACATGCTGCCGGAGTTCGCCACTTGTCCGCAACGCCTGTGGACGGACACCGTGCAGGACGTTTTGTGCCTGATCGACGAGACGTTCCAGTTCGTCGTTCGAGCCGACGTTGAGTGAACGGAACCGTGCAAAGAAATCAGTGAGATTGTTGATGGCCGAATCGCGAAAGATTTTCGGCCGAGCATCCTGCTCACCGCTCAGCCGTTCGCATAAGTGTGAAACGATTTCTGACAGCTCGGCAATGAATGCTTCTTCGGCGAGCCTGGCAGCCTCGGCAAACCGCGTCCGCACTCGGTCGCATTCCTGTTCATAGAGTTCGGGATTGAGCTGTCGCAGATAGTTTGGCGGTTCGACAGCCGGAAAGTCCCATGCAATGCCGAACGCGCCCCGAAGCGTACTCGGGTAATCAGCTTCGTTGAACAGGCTACCCAGCCGGTCACGTGCCGATTCCTTCAGCTCATCAAAGTGATGGTCGAGCTCTGCGACCGCCTCATCAAGTTGCTCTGACAGCAATCGCAGACGCTGATCGAACGACCGAATTCCATCCTGCCGCATCAGCCGAATACCGGGTTCCGGCCAGGGCACGCTGATGTTCTTCCAGAAAGCGACCGCTTCACCGCGAACGGTCGTTACGGCTTTGAATTTAGGGTGCTTCGTGTTGAGCAACTTCTTGCCGGCTGACAGATAGTCACCTTCAGCGCCAAAGGTTCCTGCCGCAGTGGATTTCTGCTGAGGCGTCAAAGTTCGACGCACTCCGAGCCAGGTGAAGCTGAGTCGAACCGCAGCCATCGAGTCTCGGAGTTGTTTCCCAACATCTGTCGAGTCGGGCAGTGTTGCCGTGGATTGTGTCATAGGCTACGCATCCTCGTTTGGCTTGTGGCTGGATGAATTTATCAGTTGTTCAAGGGATTGCCCTGAACGGCACGACGTCTACGCCGACGCCTCTTCGAGTTGCATGTGAATACACTGGGTGCGTCTGCCGACAGGCATCGGCCACTGGCCCAGGTTCTTAGCGTGTCGACCGACTCTGCCGACGTGCTGGCGACCGGGACGATGTTGGTGGCGGCCTGAGCCAGTGGTACATCGAGTAACGCAGAAAGCCGGCAACAGGCACGGATCTCCGCACCGGTCCAGTGTTCGTCGTCAGGTCGCTGCTGATCTGCGTCGAGTTCGAACTCGTTGATATAGATTTGCCAGATGGCGTCTCGCTGTTCACGAGTGGGAAGATCGACAAAGAACACGCCATCGAAACGCTCGGCTCGTGAAAACTCTGGTGGCAACCGGCTGATGTCATTGCAGGTGGCCACAACAAAGACATCGGAAGTGTGATCGTTGAGCCAGGTCAGCAGGTTACCGAAGACGCGTGCGGTCACCCCGGAATCGGCCTGGCCGCTGCCGCCTGATCCGGCGAGTCCCTTTTCGATCTCATCGCAGAACAGAATTGCCGGTGCCATGGCGTCAGCAATCTGCAGAGCGTGGCGGATGTTCTGCTCGCTCTGACCGACAAGACTGCCCATCAGACTGCCGATATCGAGCGTCAGAGTCGGCCGACCAGATTCGTTGCCGAGACTTTTGGCGAACTGACTCTTGCCGCAACCCGGTGGCGAGAGCAGCAGCACGCCACGCGGCCGATGTTTTGATTTTGTATTCGATCGAGCCAGTGCACGACGGCAGAAGGCTTTGAGATTGTCGAGTCCGCCGAGTTGATCGAATCGTTCCTCCCCACGGTGCAGTCCCAGCAGTCCACTCTTACGCAACGTCTGTGACTTCAGACCCCAGATCACATCCGGTACCACGCAACCGTGTTGAACGAGTGACAGTGAGAATGCCCCCTCAGCTTCGTACCGGGTCAAACCGGCAGCCGAATCAAGCACACGGTCAAGTTCGTTGCCAGTCGGCAATTCGTTTTCTTCGGTCGCGATGTCGCGGGCGATCTGTTCGAGTTGAACGCGGTCGGGCAGTTCGTGTGACAGGACCACGAACTGCTTCTCCAGCTCGATCGGAATCTGCACCACAGGTGCCAGGACAATGAGAAACGTACGGTTCTGCTTACCCAGGCTGATCTGCCGGGCGACCGCCTGAATAATTTCCGGTGACCCCAGCAGTCGATGGAAGTTCTTCAGCACAAGCAATGCAGCCCCGTCATCAGAGGCAAGGCCGTTAATCGATCGCAGCGCCGCAATGGGATCAGTCGAACCTGATTCTTCCGGATTAGTTGAACCAGGAACGGTTAACCCGGCGTCGAGGTCCCACGTGGCCAGCGACCAGTTTTCGTTTTCACACATCTTCGCGATGTCGGCGATGGCATCATCGTGCTCGTGGCTCTCAATCCAGATGCCGGCAAAGCAGGCACGTACGTAGTTGGTGATTGTTTCTGAAAGTTGCACTGTTCCTCCACGGAAAACGAAGCGATTAGGGAAAGCGTCAGTCGTTGCCGAGAGTGGTGATGGATTGCAGCCAAAAACGAATCTCGAAGGCAGAGTCCGCCTGCTGGATTCTCTCGACGGTCATGTAATCTGCGGCGGCGGTATTCAGTCGGCGTTTCAGTCGATTGAAGAGTCGGTGTCGCCCTTTGCGGGAAAGTTCGTGCCACGGAATCGCGAAGCTGCCAGACCTGTGCAGCTCCGTCGCCAGCCGTTGGACGACGGAGCATTGCGGAGTGATGTCGATGGTTACGCCGAAGGCTTCAGCGACCGCATCAGAATGCAGATAGTTTTCGAGACTTCGACGTCGCATGACGACAGCATGGCAGCCTGGCCTGGCGTTAATCGCAGCAGCGGTGGCGAGGCGGTTTTCCGTTTCCGGAGATGTTTCGCGATCGAAGAGGTGAAACTCAGGCAGTTGCAGGGACTGGAATCGAGAAATCCACTCCGCATGACCGCCGCCACCGAATGGCACCAGAATCACGTTACCGTCAGTCTCTTCGGTGGCCAGATTCGGAACCGCTGAATCGGCGGCATGGAGCGTGCGCGAGATGCGTCGGAGGAACTCGATATCAAACTGACCTTCGACGACAACAATCACGGGCCGATGTCGTGTCTCGGCCAGGGAGGCGTTCGATTCAATCATGTCCTCCGCAATCCTGCCGATGCTCGGTGTGGTGCGATTCCGTAGTGGCATGAAACTCGTGTGTCAGTTGTTCGCAGGCCGTTTTCCCAAGGGCTCGTTCAATCCATTGACTGGCTGTGCGGCATGTTGATCCGGTGAATCCCTTCGTTTCGACGGTTGAGCTGCCGTCCAGGGCGATGGTGATTTCGATGCGTTTCATGAAGCTGCTCCTGCGCACACGGAGAGACGGATTGATCCATCGGCGAGTTGCTGTTCCGTGACCGTGTGCCCCGTGCGCCTCGCTTCGATGCGGGTTTTCTCAACGGCGTATGACTGCCGGAGCCGGTTCAAGTGATGGTTGTCGCCCCAGCGGCCCTCGAAATTGTCATAGTCGATCTGGCCGGTGGCGAGGTGGCACACGACCGGATACCGCCACTCCGGAAGCCGGACTGTTGTGCCGGTGACTTCCCGGCTGAATAAACGCACGGTTTCGTGTCGAGGCTGTTCAATCTGCAGGCGGCGACACGCGGCGGAGAGTGCCGTGCCGTCTCGAATTTCGGTGGTGATGGTCACGATGTGGGACATTCAGGCTCCTCGTGTGGGGTATCGGATTCCGTGGTCTGTTGCTGATCGAGGGCACGTCGGGGATCGTCACCGATCCGCTCGGTGCCTTCTGCGTTCGAGTGCGTCAACAAGTTTGTGTGCGAACCGCCTTCGTCGAGCAGCACCTGCAAGACGGCCTGATCATCAACGGGATTGTCTGGGCCGGAAAGCAGTTTGAGGCACACCAGAAGTGGCAGCAGGCAGGCCAGCAGCAGGCCGATGCTGGTAATTGCGGCAGAGATGACCGGAGTGCTCCGGCGTTCGTCGGCGATCTGTTTTCGCTCGGCTTCGAGCCTGTCGCGCTGATGATCGATCTCGGCCCGCTCAGACTGGATGTCACGCTGCAGGCCGATGATTTCTCCCCTCGCGGTAGCATCAGCTTCGACAAGTGCTCGGGAACCGTTCGCGACGTGTTCCTGCAATTGAGCCATTCGCAGGGATTGCTCAGCCTGCAGTCGCGTGTGTTCCTGTGACAGCGCCGCGATACGATCACTTTCAGACTGACAGCCCGTCTGAAGCGTGAGTGCCATCGCCAGCAGAATCATCGTTAGTGCTCTTTGTGAATTCACTGGACCTCCGTCTGGAGAACAGACAGCGAATGAGTTTCTGCAGAGCCAGCCGCAGACGACGCTCCCTCAGGAACGCCGTGACGGCGAACAGCACTGCAACAGATAGAAAGCAGATCAGAGTCAGGTGCAAGCGTCCTCCTTTCGATGTTGGTTGGATTGATTTTTGTTGTTGGATTGAGCGGACGGGTGACGTCGCATCGGCCTTGTATCCTTGAGCCGTTCAATGTCGGTGCGTAGGTAAACCGTGAACCCAGCGCCGGGCGTGACGCGTGGTCCGTAGACCGGCGTGAGATGCCCGGCGGTTTCCCAGGCCCCCAGCGTTCGCCGGTGGAGTCCCAGAATCTGGCAGGCTTCGGCTGCCAGGCAATAGGTCGACCGGAAACGTTCCACCTCAGCGCGAGTCACACTCGATTCACGCCTGGAACGATCAGCGTTCAACAGTCCGGTCTCGATCCACTTCTTCAGGACACGTTCTTTAGTGGGCCGACCGGGAAGCAGCGTTTGGGCAAGACGGTTGAGTGGAATGCCTTTGCGGTCGTCCCGCATGCGTTGAATCTCAGCCCGGCATTGTTCGATGTCGTCCGCGTTGACGATGACGGCAGCCAGTGAGTCGCCATCGACGGCTCGTTTCGCAGGCAGCAGTCCGTCGCTGATCAACTGGATCGCCACTGCGAGTGTGAATCCTCGCTTGCCAAAGCGTCGAGTTGCCTCACGGAGTGACAGGTATGGCGGTCGAAGTCGCCGTATGGGGTGCAGGTCTGAGATCAGCCGCAGGACGTCATCGAGTGACTGCATCGGGATATGCCAGCTTCCTTTAACACGCACGGCTCCTTTCAGGACATCAGTACGAATCAGTTCGGCGACTCGGTGCCGATGGATTCCCAGACGCGTCGCCGCTTCCGTCGAGGTGATTGACGAAACGAGTTGTCGTTTCAGTCGATCCAGTGAAGCGCGAGCGACCACTCCGATGGACTTTCCGTTGTGGCCGGCCATGTGAATCTCACCGTTCAGAACACCATCAGTGACCAGTCGAGAAACAGCCGCGACACTGACCTTCAGTTCCGCTGCAGCCAGAGTCCTGGTCATCCAGTCCTGATCGGCCAGCAACGGCGTACCGAGTCCTTGAAAGAGACAAACCTTTCCATTGATATGCCCGGCCGAGTATCGCTGTGAGAGATACTCACGCATCGCGTCAGCCGGCCCGCTGTGACCAAGTCCCTCAAGCTCACTGGCGTGGTGATGCAGCCGTCCGAGTCTTCTTCCCAGTCCGGTTGCCGTCTGGCAGTATTTTGGTTGGCGAACGTAGGTATCGAGGAATTCGAACAGACCATCAGGCCAGCGCTCGATGATGCTCGCGGCAGCCAGCCAGGAAATCGTTTCATCCGTGTAAGCACTGCCGAGATTCCACGTGGTTCGCAGTTGTTGCTTCCAGGCAGCGCATTGGTCGACTGCCCGAGTCATCCGTTCGAGCCAGAAGAACGCCGCTGGCAACGACGCGTTGGGAATCATTCGCTGGCCGGTGTCCAAAGCAGCGAGGAGCATTCGGATCGGCCGGACGAGCTCGTCGTCTGGTTGCTCAACGCAGAGTTGATCCAGACGGTGCCCACAGCGGCATTCTGCATTGCATGGCCGAGCGTTGGGAATCGGCTTACTGCAGGCTGAGCAACGGGACAGCAGCAGCGTTCCATGGTCGACGCATACTGGCGCCGGGCGGAATGACCAGATCAGTCTTTCGAACGGATTTGACGAATCACCGAGGCACTGCGGGCAAACGCGTGCCTGCGGGTCGAAGTAACGAAGCCTGGTTTTGTTGTCGCACACCTGCGGAGCTGGACCTTCACCGTCAGTCAGGACCAGTGATTGCGAGTAGCGGTGAATCGTGTGCCGCATCACGTCACTGGAGGTCCTCCCCAGCAGATCTGCCAGTCGTTCGCTGACGCTGCCTGCCTGGATCTCATTCAGCCAGAACGGGACAGCACCCGCCTGGCTGATCAGCTTGAGGATACGGCTTGTGCTTTCGTATCCCATCGCCTGTGTCGTGCGACGAATGACACTCAACAGCGATTCACCCTCGACAGGCGGCGCTCTTGCCGGAATAACGGACATGCTCAACTCCCTGGTTATCTTGCGGTTGGTCATTCAGAGAACGTCAGCCGCCTGAAGCTCGCGCTTCCTGCGATGCGCGGCGCGAGGAGTCAGTCCAGTGGTAGCGACGCGCACGCCATCGGCTGGCTGGACACGATCCAGTGCACTTTGGTCAAGACTGCCAATAAACGGGTTGTCTTGTTCTGAGATAATGCGCTGGTGAGTCAGTCGAGACTCGTAGACGCGTGCCAGGTCGGACATCTCGATCGCTTCAGCACCGCGTTCAATCGCTTCGCAAACCGCACCGCGAATCAGGGTCATGAGGTAGTCGGGAATCCCTCGGCAGGCCAAATAGATACGACCCGCCAGGTCCGGTACCGCCAGCCCGGATACCTTCGCCAGTGGAATGGTGTCGTCCAGTTTCTTGAGCATCCCGCAGAATTCACGCCGCCCCGGCTGAGTCCGCCAGTTGAAACAACGGAATGTCAGCCGATCCTTGAAGCGACGTTCTGTGTGTTCCGCATTGAGCACGTAGGTCGCTTCCGGCATCCCCGACACGACCACCGGAATTCGCGTGTTGACGATCAGCACTTTCAGCCACTGAGCGGCCTGAGTCATTACGCGCGAACGTTCGGAATCGAACAGGTGGTGGAACTCATCGAGAATGATCAGTTCAACGCCGCAGTGTTCAAGGAGGTGAACCGCGCGGTTGGTCAGCGTCTGGACCGTGCCGGAACTCCATGCCGGGTCCCGCAATGCGAAAAGAATGTCGGCAGCAATGCCTTTCGGCTTCGCATTGGGTTGGAGTGTCACTTTCAGTACGCGTTGAAGCGTGGCAGTTTCGGTTTCTTCCACCGGGAATGACCGCCGGTAGTGGTCAATCACCGTGGTCTTGCCGACACCCGAGGCTCCGAGCAATGCTCCGCAGACTGGCTCTGCAGATCGCCGACTGTCTTCGTGGCAGCGTTTCAGGAGATCGACCGCATCTCGGAAGCGCGGATGCAGCACCAGCAGCGTATTGACGGCGGCGATCCGATCCTCAGCCGCCATCGTCTTCCATTTCTTTCGGTCAGGCGATGTGGCCATGGCTGTTTTCCTGTTAGGACGAAGTGTCAGGTGCTGGTCGTATCAACCTCCCAGTTGTCGAGATCAAGGTCATCAAATTCGCAATCCGTGTCGGCGTCGGCAGGCTGTGAAGTCACAGCGTCCGGCTTGGTTAGAATTTTGCTGGCAGTGTCTGATGCTGACGAAGCCGCGACGATCTGAGAGGTAGCAGTCGTATCATCCATGTTGGCCGAACGCGATTCGCCCAGAAAACGGGCGGCCTTCGTTCGCCTTCGTTTCGACGGTTTCTTCATTGTGGTTTCGGCGATGTCACGGATGACGTTCCGACCCTCGGCCAGTGACATCTGGTAATCCGGCGAATCGAATCGCTCCCTCACTGCACGCTTCAGAACTTTCCACTGAAACTCCGTCATTCCTTCGAGAGTCTCATCCACAGCGTTCGCGCGAATGTACGAACCGTCAATTGGATTCAGCACACGGATCGAGCCAAGGTTCCAGGGGTTGTACCGCACCGTCATGCGGTCTGAGCTGAGATTGTTTGCTGCGAGATCGGCGCGTAGTGCCATCAGATCGTCGCTGATATAGAACATGCCACCGAGTTCGATGCCGCGTGTCGAAAGTGTCCGCTCGGCCCGCTTCGACAGCAGCACGACGAGGTCTTCTGGCGAACCCGGCAAAAACGGCGGATACTCGGCGGCACTGTCCTGCCAAACCTCAAGTCGGGTCTGTGGAATGGTCGGATGTTTCGACAGGGCGTAGACGTCGATGAGATAGACGTGGATGATTTCCAGCAGCGATTCATAGGGCAGCAACGGCCCGTCGTCAGCGTTGTAGTCGGCCCGTTTCTCCCAGCTGCGAAATGTTCGCCCCGGCAGTGCAGAGATCAACTGGTCGTTCAGTCCTCCAAAGAATGATTCGACGCATCCCTTCATATGCGGCGTGCGCGGCGGGTTGAAGTCGAGCACGATGCCCAGTTGAAACGCGGCATTTTCCAGATCGTTACTTGTCAGGTCCGTTCCCCGGTCACAAACGATCATCTCGGGAATTCCGAAACACGGCCAGCTGCCTTTTACTGATGGATAAGTTGAGGCGGCCTCAGTCTTTGGGAGAATGGAGTGGCGTAAGGATTCCATCAGCACAGCGTACGAGGGCGGATCAAACCCGAGACAGAAGCCGACAATCATCCGGCTGTAGTAGTCAATCAGTACGGTCAGCCACGGTTGCCCAATCGGACCGGCCTGCGTGCCAACGACAACCTTCAGCGGCGAATGGTCGACCTCGACCCGCTCCAGAATCCGGCGAGCCATGGACTGGGGAGTCCGAGGCGCGTGTCGTTGATCAGCGATCCGCTTTCCCCACCGCTGCCGGTCGACTTCCCACGGATCCATCCGCTCGATCCTTCGAGCAATGGCCCGAGAGAGTGACCGCTCCCGTGGAACCGGTAACGCTTTGTCCGAAGGCAATCGTGAATTCAGTCGCTGAACGTCTTCCAGAACTCGTCGGACCGCCGCTGAGATTGGACGCCGTGCCGTGGTGAGATAGACATCACGGATGCTGTTCTCAACGAATCGATTGAGCATTGGATACTGAGCCAGTTGACTGTCCCGTCGCGACCGGCCACGTCCTCCGCATCGTCCCAGGCGGGGAGTAATTGCTCGTGGATCTCCACCTGAATCCTTCCATGCCGAGTAGTATCGTCGGAGTGATGCTCGGGACGTGTTGATTCCTTCCTGCCGCAGTTGCGTGGCCCTGACTTCAAAGTCTGTATTGGTCGGACTGCATTCCATCGTTGTAAGGGGCTCGATCATGTTCCAGCGCTGTTCCACAATCTCACGCTGTTTCACCGGAAGATCACGAATGTCGCGGGTTCTGGACACCACGCTCGTCGAGCTGTCTGGAGTGGTGTCGAGAAGACTCAGTCTCCCGCTCGTGAATTCACGAAGGACTTCATCGAGATGCAATTCCATTTCCGTGGCTGATTTGTGTTCCTTGGCGATCAGCACTTCAGGGCTGGGTTGTCGAACAACTCGCCAGACCCGTCCGTCAGCGAGCCATTCGGTGCCCACACTGATTCGAACGGATCCCATTCAAGAACTCCTTTCGGATAGAGGTGATAGTCAGTATTCAACGAGTGCTGAATCAGGTCGGTGCTTACCTCGTGGGTTGCCAGCAGGAAGAGGATGTGCCACGTCAGGACTGAATCAGGCTGATCAAGTTGTGTCACCAACTGGCGGGTCGACGTTCCATCACGGGAAACGCCGTCGATGATTGCCCTCACGAGACAGTGGTCGGATTCAAATCTGGAGTAGCGACTGAGCTGTCGGACGTTGTCCAGCAGAGGCTGACGCGACAGATGCCGCTCAGTCAGGACGTGAAATGTCATTTCGTTCTGTTGCGCATAGAGTCGAGCGACCGAAAGCTTGCGCACAGTGTCCGGTTTGTGCAGCCGCCTGGATGGTTTGACTTCAATCAGTCGTTTGTGCCGTCGAGTTTCGACAAGAAAGTCGGGAACGATGTAGCTGGTTCGCAGGCGACACTTACGGCGACTCAACCGTTGAGGTTCGTCAAAGAGTCGGATCACATCGTTGGAAGTCGTATCCCATTCGTACCAGATTTGGCCTGGTTGCTCCTGCAGCAACGTCACGGATGGGCATGCGGCCAAAATCAGTGCGGCCTTTCCTTCAAGTTGTCCCTGACAGCGAATGCAACGTCCTTCACGGACCGATGGAATCAGCAGAAAAGAGCCTGGTGTTCTTCGTCTCAGGCGAAAGGTTGATGGCGTCAGGGATAACGCGGGAGTGGGTGGAGACGTTTCTTTCATCGGCTGTTTCTACGAACAGACGACTTCCTGCCGGTCAGACTTGAGGTAGTCGCCTTCGTCGGGTTGCACTTGTCCGACTTGGTGGCGGTCGCCCGTGGTGTCGACTTTCGCCGACCTCGACGCGTTGAGCTGTGGGTGTTGATCAGTTCGTCCACGATTCCAGGGACAGGGTCCTGATAGCCCGACCAGTCAACGTGGCTGTTTCGCTCGTTGACAAACTGTTCAACCAGCGGCGCACCGAAGCTCGCATCCTCAGTCACCACATCGAAGGCTGGGACTGAGCGAATCTGTCCTGGGTAATGGAGAAAATGAAGCGTCAATCGCTGAGCCCGAGTCATCACGGCAACCAGACTCTTTCGTCCGTTTACGGTGAGTTGTCCGACTCCCAGCTTCCCGAGTCTGGAGAGAGTCCCGGCCATCAAGCCAAACGGCGCGGCAGCCACTTTCGAAGCCGGGGCTATGTAGAGGTGCCGGCCCGAATACATCACTGGATCAATGTCTGCCGCAGCGACGAATCGTTCGAGTACAAGTTCTTCATCCTTTGGCGGACGAAGACGTCGCAGAGAGTCTTCATCCATAAGAATCGGTTTTCCATTCGCGGACTCAATGCCTTTGACGATATCTTCACTGGCGAGAGTTCCGTGCTTCGGGCACATCCGGGGACACTGAATCCGCTTACCGCAGCCTCGGTGAAACTGGTGCAGTTCAGGTCCATCATCATCCTTCGCGGATGGATAAGCACGCACGTGCGCGATGATGGCTCCAATCCTGAGACAACCAGTCCACGCGGCGCGCGAGGCCGCCGGCGACGACTCTGAAAAGTCGGACGCATTCTCAATCGGCGCGCACTTCTTCCGCAATCGTTTCATGCTGGTCTCCTTCGAGAGCGAGGTGTTGAAGCACGTGGCAGACATCAGTCTTCAACCGTAAGTCGGGAAGACGAAGTCGACGTACCCATGTGAGCTGCAGGCTCGAATACCTGAGGTGTGAGATCTAACCGGAGCCTCACTACTTCATTATGCCCCGTTTTTCGCGTTTATTCAGGTTTTTTACGTATTGAGGCCCGTCAAAGTTGTTTAAGCGGACATGTGCTGTGAGTTTCCCCGGGATTCTCGCCGACGAACGGTTGGGGCGGCCTGACTTCAACGAAGTGAGAGGCAACTCAACTACCGACCAGCGATGCCCAGACGATCCCCACGCAATGTGCGACCACGGTGCATTCTGCAGTCAGTTCCTGCCCATCGCTGACTCGCTGGTAGCGTCCTTCCGCTCCTGCACGGGCGAGTACGAGTCGTTTTCGATGGCGAACAACATGGATTTCGGCGTCCTCACGCGCTTCCTGCGAAATGAGAAGTAGATCGCGCTGTCGAATTCTTCCTTGGAGATCGTCAATGGAGCATCTCAGCACGTATGGAGTATGACAGCTTCGGACTCGCACCGCTGCCGCGCCGCTCAATTCAGCGAATGTACCGTCCCAGTCTTCATTCGATTGAGGATCGCCTTCAATCAGAAGATCCAGCACCGGGAACTTCCGGCTCAATGACTCCGTGAGAGTCGACGCGATCGTCAGTGCATTCCTCTTGTCTGAGTTTCCGAGCAGCCACTCGTAGTTATATCCAAAGACGGTTCCAAATCGCCGCGCCACCAGCTCCTTCATCTCTCGCTGGCCGGTCTTCAGATTCGAAACGTATTGAGGCGGGATGTTGACCCTGTCCGCGATCTCTCGCTGCGTTAGTCCCATTTCAGAAAGGTCATTGAGTAACTGTTGGAAGCGTTGTCGGGTGAGTTCTGAATTGGATTCGGGCATGAAAGCTCTCGGGAAAGTGTGGTGGCAGCATCATGCTTGACACGAACAGGTCAGCAAGTAACATAAAAACTAACACGACAGGTTACTTGTTGCCAGGGAAGGTATCATGGACGACTTGGCTATCGAATCAGTTCTCCAATTCGTATTTGCTCAGACCGAGCCTCTTTCACTTCCTGTATGCTGGGAGTTTCTCGGTGCTGATTCGAGCGTCAGACGTCTGACATGCGATCCCGCTGATCTTCGTGATGCGCTTCACAGTGAATTTGATGTCGCAACCTTAATTCAGTCGGGCGTGTGTGTCCGAGTGGGTGAAAACGTAGACCTTCATCCGCTTTTGAACAGGTCAGAGGCTCAATTCGCGGCATCATTCGATGAAAGCGTCGACTTGCCGCTCGAACTGGTGATGGCCAATGGTGTTCTGCCAGTTTCTCAAGAGCCAGCGGTGTTCAGGGCATTGAGCGACTCGACGACAAAGTCGGCGTCAATTTCGCTGAGGAAAAAGGTTGTCGCTGCGTTCAGCTTAAGCGATCTGGCAGTTCTTCGGACGCTTGGAATTCCTGCTACGTTGGCCGCTGGCCTTGCTGCCATGAAAGGCCCTCAACTGCGGTTGTTGTTTGGACGCCCAGCAGAAATTCGCAGCGGTGAACCGGGAGGAAAACAACGAGCGGATATAGCCCGAAACCCGACTCAAATCGTTCTTGCCGGCTGGAATCTATCATCGATCAGGAATGAAGTATCTGAAGAGATGGTTTCGATTCGCCGGTTGATCTATCGAGCGGATTCCGTCCTTGGTTTTGACACAGATTTGATGTTTGCCTGGCAGCCCGCTTCAAGTGACCTGAACGAAATTCGCACGGCGGTGGATCTGCAGGACAAAGACCTCGTTCGTCGATTCCTTCGCCAAAGCATCGCTGATTCCGTGTGCCCAGCAGCCGCGCCGCCTACGGTATCGGGAGCACCGGGTAACTACGCGGAAGTGAGGCATGAAATCACTACTGATCTTCGCCGCGCAGAGTCGGTGAGAGGTCAGGAGCGATCGCTGACGGCGAAACTCGACCGACTGAATCTACTCTACGACCAGGAGGTCATCCAGCGCATTCGTGATGCGGCCACGAGTGATCGAGACCCTCTGCGCAGCGCGTTGCTCATCAATGTCGCTGAATTGATGACGCGTTGTCATGCCGAAAGCAGAGTTGTCCGGGAGGCACGCTGGGTGATCGAGGGGCGCCGGCGTGAACGGCAGCCAGATTTTGGTGACGCACGCAATCTGCAGCTGCTTGTCGGTCAGATTCTGCAAGTTTATCGGGAGTTTTCACGACCATGTTAAGTATTGCCGAAACCTCTCAGTGCTCTTGCAGCAGTAGCAGAATCTGTGGATCTCCGGATTGTTCGCTACCGTTCGGATCATGCCGATCGCAACGGGCTCTACACGCATTTCCGCTGCTTGCGTCCTTGAATCTGACAGAGTCCGACCTGGAGTCGTTATCACGGCAGGGATTCGTATCGGCCGAAATCCGACCTTCCGGAACATACTTCAAACTGCGTTTTCGCAGGGACGGCTGCCAGGTCGTCCGAGGACTGGGAAAGTCATCCAAACGTGCTGCACAGGCCCAGCAAGAACTCAAACAGTTGCAAAAACGGACAGAGGCGTGGCGGAAACTGAATCGGCTCATGTTGCGAGCGAAAGAGTTGCTGCGTGAGTCGCGTCAGCAGTTGAGTCCGATTCTTGAGGTACTTGGCTACCACTTTCATGGTGCTGAGATTCGACAACACCAGGCATCGATGCCTGGTGTTGATTCTGACGAAGTTAATTTGAAACGTGCCGGCACGAGCGTCATGACCGGCGGATTCATCGACACGGAGGGAAAAGAGAATGACGACGGACAGTACGAACAGAGATCAGGCAATTCTGCCATCCGAAGGACCAATGCCACCGATCAGCCAACAAACGGTCGGAGGCAACCAGTTGGCCGAGAAGAGAAAAGCTCGAATCCAGAAACACCTGGAGGCATCGCTCGATTCACCCGACTCGCTTCGAGCGTGCCTCGGTCCTGTTGCAAGCGATCTTCTCGAAATGTGTCACGATCTGAAACTGGCGATCGACGACAGCCTGGAAGTCGATGCCGGACGTTCGGACCGGCTGCGAACCCTCATGCCGGGTCTCCAGGTTTATCTGAAAACCGTTCAGATGACCGAACGTCTTGCACGCCTGGACGTTCGACTGGGCGAAGCTGCAAGCCAGCGCACCGGTTAAGTGACGCGAGCGGTTTCAGCTATGCAGTGGGGCACTTCAACCGGCCATTCCGAAGAAACAGCAATCTGATACCCGTGCAGGCAGACACAGACGTGGGGGGACGCCGAGCCCCACCAGATGTCTCCGTTGCTGCACGAACTTCAATTTCATGATTCAGGAACAAGAAGACATGGACACGAAAACAAATCATGCCGCAGGGCCAGCGGCAATTCGACCGTACTGGATGCCCGAGGGCGTCGACTTTGACAGCTTGCCATCGGATTTACGAACGGGCATTCTGGCACTCGTGAATCCTGCCTATGAGGAACTCGTGCTTCGCGCTAAGCCCGGAATTGAACAATCGACCGGCGTCACCATCGTCCAGTTGCTGTGGCTCGAAGTCCTTGAAATGTTCGAAATCGGTCGCGACTTTCTGCACACAGATAGCAGTCCCGATTCACGTCAGGAGAGAGACACTAAAGTGTCGCGACTGTTGAGAGTTGTTGCTGCCAAGGGTAAGGCAAGTGCGTTCTGGGTCCGTCTGCAGGATTTCCGTGAACGGCACGGAGTTCTTCCGGGAGGATATGATCCGATCCAGCGTGAATTTTCGGGAGCGGAATGAACATGCCGCATTCAGCCGACGAAGAGATCCTGGAAAAACTCGAATCTGTTGACCAAAAAATAATCGATGCCGTCAGTCTGATTCGCCAACAGGCTGATGTTTTCAGCCATCAAGGCAGCGTCCAGGAATCCTGGCGGTCTTACAAAGGCCGCCGACTGGGGCCTTACTATCGGCTGGTCTATCGGTCTGGCAGTAAACAGAGATCGATCTATCTCGGAAGTGATCAGGCTGGAGTGTCACTGGTACGAGAGACACTGCAACTTGTGCAGCAGGAACTTCGTCGACAGGAATCTATATCCGAGTGTCGGAAAGCGGTCCGGTCAGAACTCAGAAAGACGCGGCGACAACTTCACGATCAACTGGCGGCTGTCGGGCTGCGGATTCAGGGAGCTGAAATCCGTGGCTGGCAGTCGGCTCGTCCGCAGACGAATGTCTCTGAGGCAATGAAGTAAATCATCACAAGAGGTGAAACGTGACCATGTCACCGAGTGGATTGTCTGACGAAGCAGGCGTGGAGCAGGCCCGGTCGCTGCATAGAACTCTCAATGGCCCTGCATGGCGTTGGCGTCTTGCGACTGCAATTCAGGAAGCCCCACTTCGTTGGATGCGCAAGATTGCTGATGAGAGCGTCCATGCAGCGGTGCGTTTCCTTGCAGCCTGTATGGAGTCTGGTCCAGAGATCGCGTCAGAACGACATCGGTTAGTTGCAACATCGGAATCTTTCTGGCTGACGAGCCCGCTTCGAGAATCATTCATCATTCTCGTGCTCGGTGGCAGCAGTGATAAATCGATCGTCGAACAGACGGCCATTGATATCGAGGTTGTTCGACTCACACGCGAGTTGTTCTTTGATATCGAAGAAAATCGCAATGCCAGCTCATGGATCGATGCTCAAGTTATGGCCCCGGAGCGTAGTGCCGGCAGGTTTGAGCAGGCGGCTCGATACGCAACGGCATATTCGGGCGGACCGATAGTTGCATCCGTCCTGGCCTCGTCCACCGGGCCGAACTTCAACGATGAAACTGCGAGACTTCAGTCACTTGAACAGTCGCTGCATCTTAAATCGCGAGCAGCCATGGACATGCCAATTGTCGACCCGGCTCAATCTGCGAAATTCACCGGTATGCTTCTCGACTACGAACAATCCAAACAGCGGCTTGAATTCGAGCGCGAAAAATTTCGCCATCGATGCGAACAAGACCTCCGAGAACACTCGCTCGCAGAACGCCGAGCCGAATTCGCTGAAGAACGATATCAATACCGCATTGACCGGGAAATTGGCCAATCTCAAAGAAAACATGATCCGCGTGATCGGCAGCAACTCGCGGTACTTCAGCAGTCCATCCGCACCGAACGCCGACAAAGAGAGCATCAGGAAGCTGTAATCCGTGCAACCAGGAGTCCGTTGTTTGCTCTGTCATGGGCGACTCCAAAAGCCCCGCCCCAGCCAGCGGATGCCTTGGAGCCCCAAGGCAATGAACTTACGAATGCGGTATCAGTGACCTGCGAAATTTCAGAATCCGAACTCGCACTCACTTACACGTGATCTCAAGACGCCGACTCCTTCCGGGCTTCATTCTGACGAGTCCGATTGGCGGCTCAAACTTTGTGTCTCAAATAGCGGAACAGCTCAAACTTTGTGTCTCAACCGTTGCAGGGTTTGTGTCTCGCGTCGACGTAAGTCCTTTCGGAGTAACGCGCCGCGTTTCAACCTTTATGTCTCCCACCATCTGTTGGTGGGAGACACAAACCTTGAGTCTACGAGACACAGAGTTTGAAACGCTTGAGGGTGCATTCAGTATCGGAATGTGATTTCGAGTCCCTATGGGCAGGTATGTCGAATCCCGCTGCGAATTCATCGAAAAACGCGCATTCCATGTCGCGTGTTGTCTTTGATTTGAAAGTTTGTCGACAGCAAAAAGTTTACATCGACGAACGGGCTTTGTGTTCTGACTTGAATTGCCCGGCTTAGTGGCGAATTGAACCGAGTTTTGCGGAGAGACAGTCAGGGAATATCGTGACGGAAGTCAGACGGATGAAGTCAATGATCCGAAATCTAAAAGGACCGTCTTCCGTGTTTAACTGAAGAGCCCGAACTGGAACTTCCACGAGACGCAACTCTCGACAACGTCGAACGAGAAGCCATCCAACAGGCCCTGAAGCACTTTCAGGGCAACCGCCTCGTGCCGCCGAATCTCTTGGCACCAGCGTCCGAACCGCGGTTCGAAGAGCCATTGCATTGATGCACCGGAAGATGTTTCCGGCATCAAAGGAGCGTGTGGGCATCCACGGTGGTGGCAGTTAGTTTGCCGTTTTTACGGACGGCGTCGACATCGGCGAGGTCGCCGGGCATGAGATCGGACAGTTCGGCTTTCTGGCCGTCACGAATAATCTCAGCAGTTGGCGGAACGGCGATCGTTACCGGTGTTACTCCTGCTCCGTTGATAACGATGGATGCTGCGCCGACGTCCAGAACAGTTCCGCTGACCTCGATAGCTTGCGCAACTTCAACATCCGGATCGATGTCCGGGACGTCGTCGGGGTCGACGATGGCAGGGCTGTCTGTTGCGAAACGCTGGTCGGTAACTTCTGACGAGGCGGGGTTGTGCATGGTCAGGATTCCGGCCATGGCAGCTCCGCCGAAGATAGCGATGATTGAAATCTTCATGGCTGACTTGCTCCTTCTTCAGGCAGGCGACCAGCTTTGGATGATCCACTGATCTGATTACCCTTTGGATTTCCCGATGTCCGGGTCGCGGATCTCTGCTTCCTGTTCCGCGTTTTCAAACCGGCTCATGGCGGAACTGAAGGCCGCGCTCAGATCATCCCAGGCAGCATCTGCGCCGTTGGCAATGTCTCGCCACGCGTCTCCGGAAGCTTCTTGAATCTCAGTAAATTTGTCAGACATGGCCTGACGCTTCTCTTTCAGTGTGGCCATTGCCTTTTCGTACTCGCGTTTTGCATCTTCCTTTGCTTCTTTCGAAGCGGCAGCCGTTCTGGTCTGCAACTCGTCGATCTTTGCATCGAGTTCGTCCAGCTTTTTCTGCATTGATGCCTGATACTCATCTTTCGTCTGTCCTGCGTACCTGGATGCCGCGTCGACAGCCTCGTCCACTTCACGTTCGACGTCAGTTGAGGTGATCGACTCCTCGTCAGTTGTCGCCTTCTCTTCAGTGGTTGGAATGGTCGAGTTTGGATTTGGAATCGATGCTGGCGGCAGAGCATCTCCGCAACCGGACAGGCCAGCAGTCAGAGCAACCAGAACTCCGGCAATGAGCTTCGCACTAAGTGATTTCACGATGATTCTCCTCCGAAATCGCAGGATCAGGTGGGAACTCACGAGCCAGTTTCGAACGCAGTCCTGAACAGGCTCGCAACGGTGTTTGCTGGGTCGTTGATGGAGCGAACTGTGTGCCAAAGGGCGTTTCGACGACCTGCACACATGAAATAAGCAATTAGCTCATGGACTTAAATTTTGCGGGCTTGAGTGGCGTTTCTCACGACTCAGCGCCGGGGTCTTCGCGGAGAAGATGGAATTGGACGATCAACGCGATCAGCAAATCCGTTGTACGAAACATTGCCAGTCTGGCCGCACAGAACGCGGCCTGATCGGTCGCCAACCGACATTCAGTCGCAGGTCATGCGTTCCCAGTATGTATCAGTTCGTCGGAGACTTTCGGCACACGCATTGCGAACCGGTTCTTTCGATTCACTAACTCAACAGGCCGCGGCTGGTGAGTTGCCAGCGTGAGGCGGCTTCAGTCAATGCAGAGACTCAACGGAGGATGCCATGTCGATCATAAGAACCGCGAAGGAAGAACTGCAGAAGCGTTACGGACAGCTTGAGCAGGAGATGTCCGATCTTGAGTTGAAGACGCTGAATGCAAAGTTCCGCACGCTGGAAGCCAGAGACGCCGCTGCGAAAACGTTCCGCGAGAAAGTTAAAACGCTGAAAGAACGAGCGGCTGCAGGAAGTCATAAGGCCAGCCAGTTTTCCGACGACAGCGCAGACGCGTGGGAGAAATTTCGGGAAGGCATGGAGAATGCCTGGGAAGATCTGCGAACGACATGCAGCGAGGCGTACGACGAATTCAAGGACAACTACTCGGACGACGACAACGAAGCCTGCGATGTTTCAGACGCAGTGTGCAGCAGCTTCACGACAGATGGGAAGACCACAGCTACATCTCCATCGATGGCTGCCAGTGGGCAATGCTCAAACGAAGCGAGCACGTTGAAGAAGTGACCATTGGCGAGTGCATCTTTTGATCAGGACTCCTGCCGCAGCCAGCACGCTATGTCAGGACGAGACAGGATTTAAGCCGCCCGTATCTCACTCAGGAGTTTTTACGATGGATATTCGAATCAAATCTCTGGCGTTGTTCGGCGCGTTAGCAACGACTCCGTTAATCGCTGCGCCGCCACCACCGCCAGCTCCTCCGTCAGACGGAGCGTCGGCATCGGGACAGTTGAACGCGCAGGCAGAAACCCGGACTCAGGAACAGCAATCAAACGAACAACGCGCGTCAGCTTCAGCGGAGGCTTCCGTCGAAGATGATGTCGCACTGTGGGGGCCTCTGCATGAAGCTTTTGCGAGACCAGTCAGCCACGATCCGGTCCGTCAGTCCGCCATCAAGAGAGAGCCGCCCAGACCGATCGAAGAAGTCCCGCCGGAATATCGACCGGATGGTGACAACGTCATCTGGATTCCCGGTTACTGGAGTTTCGAAGACGCGGAAGATGAGTTTCTCTGGATAAGTGGACTATGGCGCGACGTGCCGCCGGGACGTCGTTGGGTTCCCGGATACTGGTCGCAGGTTGATGGTGGATTTCTCTGGACACCGGGTGAATGGATTGGTGCCGAGCGAGAGACTTTGAGCTATCTACCTGAGCCGCCTCGAAGTCAGGAGCGAGGCCCGTCGAGTGCCGCTCCGAGTAATGACCACTTTTGGATTCCCGGCTGTTGGGAGTATCGCGATCGTGATTACGGCTGGCGACCGGGCTACTGGGCACCTCATCAGCACGACTGGGTGTGGGTACCAGCTCATTATGACTGGACTCCGAACGGGTATGTTTATTGCGATGGCTACTGGGACTACGACATCGATCGACGAGGTCTCATCTACGCCCCGTACCGTTATCAGGGACGCCACATTACGAACTACACACCACGCACGGTGCTTGACGTGCCGCATTTGATGCTACACCTGTTCGTTGGAAATCGAACGGGCAATTACTACTTCGGAGACTACTACGGTCGTGATGCTTACCGTCCGTGGTACACCTGGCATGGTTCACGGTCTGGCTACGATCCGATTTACTCTTACAATTCGTGGCGCCACGGACCTGATTATCGAAACCGTCTGACAGGATGGAATACATACTTCACTCAAAATCAGGACTTCCGTCCGCGACGGACGCTGAATGCTCAGCGCCAGTTCTTGAGTCGCAATACGAATCGAGAAGTGGCCGCTCAGGTCAATATCGCCCGAGCGATCACAGGAGCGGTCGGTTCTGAACTGTTCGGACGCCGGGTTGTCGATGTCAGCCGCTCGGAACGCGATTCGGTGATGAGAACAGCGGGGGCATTGCTGTCACTGGCTGACCAGCGTTTGGATGTCGAGTCGCGCGGTCGAGGCCGTGCGTCTACCGGTAACCGTAGTAACCGGGATTCGGCAACAGTTCAGGGACGAGTCGACGTGCAGGGGCGAGCAACCGAACCAGCAGGAACGCTCACGCTTCCGAAGGTAGCTAGCCGAATTCTCCCCGGCAATCAGTCACCTGATGCAAAGCCTTCGAAAATTCCGGAACTGCCAGGCGTTACCAACGATCGACCTGGAAATCGAGTCGACCAACGCCCGAACGACAATCGTGGCAACGGTAATGGCCAGAAAAATAATCGTGGTAAAGGAAACGTGAAAGACACCGTTCGAGACGCTGTGAAAGGAGTCCTCGGAGAAACTGACAGAAAAGGAAGTGGGAATAGTAAAAGCAAAACTAAAGGCGTCATTCCTGACGGAGTTGGTTCCGTGATTGGAACGAAGGATCCGGGACAGCCAAAGACTGAGCAGAAAACTAAGCCAGTTGCAAAACCGAAGCCGCAACCAAAGGTGGATCCGAAACCTGATCCGAAGCCGGCTCCAGTACCTCGGCCGAAAGTAGACCCTGCACCAAAACCCACCGTCCCTGACGTCCAGAAACCGAAGAAAAGCAGTGGAGGAAAACGAGGCGGTGGCAAACCGAAAGGAAAATCTGGCGGATTGATTCCTTCAGTTCCCGGGTTGAAATAATCAGCAACTGCTTGCGAAGAAAGAGTGATCTCGAAAAAGGCATCGGTGTTCTGGTATCAGACACCGGTGCCTCTTTCTTTTGATGTCGTCGCGGGAGAAAACGTTGACCGTTCTATTCGCCATTCTGGTACTGGGCGCCGGCACGGTCATCACGTAGCTGGCCAGTGACCGTCTGGAGTCATCGAGTCTGCAACTGGCGAAGCACTACCGTCTGCCGGAAATCGTGACAGGAGCTGTTGTAACTGCTGTCGGTTCCAGCTTTCTCGAGAAGCGACCGTCTTGATCGATCGGGTATGCAGTTTTATCTCGTCCTCAGCGTGGCGAATCTACTGCTCTGTCTTGTCGAGGATTTCAGTGAGGTGATTCCACTCGGTTTCCGTGAGCTCGCGAAGGTCCCCCCAGTCCGCCTCGTCAGCACGGTCAAATTCCTGAAGCGGGAGCCTCACATCTCGGATAGACTCATGTTCGATCGACCTGATGTTCTGCCATGGCAAAATCTGTTTCGTCAGTTGGCCTGCCGGCTGATTACCCTTCAGGCAGTGACAGTGGTTTGGCGCCGGCGTCAGCGAAGACCTGGTCTGCGTGATCAAGCCATTGTTCAGCGTCGTCATCGTGACCTTCGACAGCAACGAGCAAATCACCTGCGTGAAGTGACTGTTCGTGAAAGTCGATGGCATCTTTTTCAACTCCACGCGATGCGAAAATCGATGCCAGAGTCCCTGTCAGCGTGACGCTGGCAAACGCTCCAAGTGCGATCAACGCTCTACCTCCTGAAAGAACAACCGCCGAGGCGAAGGCCGTTCTTCCGATTCCAAGTGCCGCCACCGCCGACGGGTCGATCGTGTGAGATGTCTGCTCGCCGGTCGTCGTTTCGCGGTATTCTCCAAAGTGCTTGTGAGCGTGCTCACGCGAGCAGATCACGCTGATCTGATCGGCCGAGAATCCGGCAGCCCTCAGATCTTTCACGGCCCGCGCCGCGCCGAGCGTTGTTTCAAAGACAGCAGCCCTGATGGGATAGTCCACGGTTGGGGTCGTGCTCATGGCTGAGTTCCTCTCAAAGAAGTGACGAATGAATGGGGTTTTACTGAGAGAGCAATCGGCGCGCCGGTGTTGTCTGGGCATTGAATACTCGACCGCCCTGTCTGCATCTGTCTTTTCAGCAATCTGTCTGGTCGATACCGGATCGAAATGAATCGTCATCAGCCAGGAAAATATCAGAGGGATCCCTCGGGCCTGGCATAACTTCTATTGAACCCGTCTGCTGGCAGAAGCTGTTCAGTCGGCCTGCCATCGTTGCCCGGAGGTTGTGGAACAGGATTCGCTACATGCTCGCGAAGGTTTGGCTCTTCAGGAGACAGGTCTGACGATCAGCCTGAACTTCCAGCGAATTCACCTCAGATTCACACTTCAAGAGAAATGTCATGAGATACGGTTTCGAATTACACGCCACGGAAACTGCTCCTGAAGCAGCTCAAACATTGATGCAGGCCGCTGAGGAACAGTTCGGGTTCGTCCCCAATCTACTTAAAGCGATGGCCGAAGCGCCGGCAGTGCTGGAGACGTATCTCAAGGTCACCGAGTTTCTGGCGAAGTCATCACTGAGCGATCTCGAACAACAGATCGTCCTGCTGACAGCCAGTACGGTTAACGAGTGCCACTATTGCATCCCCGCTCACTCTCCGCTGGCGAAACAGGCAGGCCTGTCTGACGAGGATCTTGCCGCGTTGACGTCTGGCGAAGCGATCAGCGATGGAAGATTCGAAGCATTGAGACAATTCACAATTGCCATTGTCGAGCGACGAGGCAACGTACCGGAGAATCAGCTGCAGACATTCATCGACGCTGGCTACTCCAGGCAGTCGGCTCTGGAGGTCATACTGGGTGTCTCGTTGAAAACGTTGAGTAATTACACCAACGCGCTGATTGACACTCCAGTGGACGAGCAGTTTCAGAAATAGAATGACAATGACGCCGCAGTCACCGAAAGCTGCTGCTGAGGCGACTGCTCCAGACCATTTGTTTTTCAGACAGGAGGACAAACGATGAGCGTTCAACGAGATCACTGGCTGGAGCACGTCGATGAGATTATTCGATCCAGACATTACACATGGCTACCACAGGGGCTTGGTGGTGAACCGGTTGATGAGGCAATGTCCTGGCTGGTGACCGACATCATGCACATCTGCAAACGCAGTGGAGTCGACTGGGAAGACATCCTGCAACGCGGGCAGGCTCGATTTCAAAAGGAAGAAATCAACCTGCTGGCAGAAATCAGCGTGCCGCAAAGTTAGTCGGTACAGCAATAGTCAGTTGAATAGAAACGTGCAGTACGGATCCAGCGAGACTTCGATCTGCCGAATCCGATACCCGTTGCAGCAACCTGCCAGAGGTTTCTGAACTGCCGGTGTACTGGCTGAACGACCGATTCGATGGTTGCTCATTCGTAATGAGAGTACCCAAATGGAGTTCTTAAGAATTGGAACAATGCACGCTTCGTCGATAAGAACAACGCGATCAGGATCGGTGTCCTGCTGGTTTTGCTTCCGTTGCAAACGCTTTTCTGCCGATGCAGCAGCGATCAGTGCAGACCGTAACGGTTCATTTTGTAGTGCAGCGTTCGGATGCTGATGCCCAAAGCTTTGGCTGTTTCTTCGCGGTGGCAGTTCGACGCGGCGAGTGCGGCCTGGATGGCATCTTTTTCGGCTGCTTCGGTGGCATCGGACAGTTGGCGGATGCTTCCGGCTGCCGCATGGTTGGCTGGATGCAGCTCGCTTGGGAGACGTTCGGCAGTAATGACGTCGTCGCTAATTGTCACGACCAGACGTTCCATGACGTTGCGGAGTTGACGGACATTGCCCGGCCAGGTGGCTGCAGTGAGGACGTGCATGGCTTCGTCGGCAACTCGTTTGGCAGGACGGTTGTGGCGCTGGCAGAAGTGGTTCAGAAAGTGTTCTACCAGCAGCGGGATGTCTTCACGGCGCTCCCGCAGCGCCGGAATCTGAATCGGCACAATGTTGAGTCGGTAGTAGAGATCGTCGCGAAACGTGCCATCGTCGATCAGGTGCTGCACTTCTTTGTTTGTGGCTGAAACGATGCGGGCATCTGATTCCAGCAGGTTCTCACCGCCGACGCGCATGAACTGACCGGTTTCGAGAACTCGCAGCAGGTCGACCTGGCTCTTCGCAGGGATTTCGGTGATCTCGTCCAGGAACAGTGTTCCGTGGCGGGACTGTTCGAAGCAGCCGGGCTTCTGACGAGTGGCTCCCGTGAACGAACCTTTTTCATGACCAAACAGTTCACTTTCGAGAAGCGTTTCCGGCAGGGCTCCAAGATTCACGGCGATGAACGGGCCACTGCTGCGAACGCTCAGGTCATGCAGCGCGCGGGCGATGAGTTCTTTGCCGGTTCCGCTTTCACCCTGAATGAAGACTGTCGCGTCGGTGTCGGCGACCTGGCGAATCTGCTGGAACACATCCTGCATCGCGGCGCAGTTGCCAATGATGCCGGAGATCTCACCGGCGTTGGCCAGTCGGTCTTTGAGTTCCCGGTTCTCGGCACGCAGTCGGTGATGTTCGAGCGCCTTGCCGACCTGTTGACGAATCAGATTGAGATCGACGGGTTTGGTGATGAAGTCAAAGGCGCCTCGCCGCATGGCGTCGACAGCGGTTTCCATTGTGCCATGTGCGGTGATAACGATAACCGTCGTTTCAGGTTTCCGTTCATGGACAAGCGACACGAAGTCGAGGCCGTCGCGGTCACCTGGCAGTCGTACATCGACGATCACCAGTTGAAAATTACCCGCGTCGAATTTGTCCAGTGCTTCGTTCACGGTACCAGCGGTCTCGATGACGTCGGCGAGTTTCTCCAGACCTTTGGCCAGTCCCGAACGAATATTGGGTTCGTCATCGACGATCAGAATATGGAATTCACTGTTCACGGCGTCAGGGGACTTTCTTTGAATCGGGGCTCAGCCAATCGGCAGCGTCATCTCGAACACGGTCTCGTTCTCGGTGAGCTGAAATTCGAGGCTTCCGTCATGTTGCCGCATGATCTTATCGCACAAGGCAAGTCCCATGCCGGTGCCCTGGCTCCTGGTTGTGAAGTACGGGTCGAAGATTCGATCGCGGATGCTTTCCGCAATTCCCGGGCCGGTATCGATCACGCGTATGCTCACCGACGTGCCGTTCGACGAATTCTTTCGCCCGGCCCGCACCGTAAGAGTCCCACCGTCGGGCATGGCTTCCATGGAGTTCACGAGCAGATTGAGCAGCACCTGTTCGAGTCGTACGCGGTCTGAGTCGATTGGCGGCAGGTCCGCATCGCAGTCAACATGAACCTCGATGTGCTGCTGGTTGGCTTGCGGGGCAATCAGTCGGACCTGCCGTTCAATCAGGGCGGCGAGGTCAACGGTGCCGGTATTCAGCCGTGCCATCGAAGCAAAGTCGCGGAAGTTTTCCAGCACGCTACCGATGCGCGTGACCTCGGTCTTGATCACACTCAGCATCTGCAGGACGTCGTCAGTCACTTCGGAATCGTCAAGTTCCTCTTCGAGTAATTGAACATGCAGTGACAAAGCGGCCAGCGGGTTCTTGATCTCGTGATGCAGGCCGGCGGCGAGCGAACCGAGTCCCATGTAGCGTTCCATCCGTCGCAGACGTTCTTCCATCAGGACCCGCTCGGTGACCTCGCGGAGCTGAATGATGCTGCCGATGTCTTCCAGTTCGAAGTTTTTCATCGGCTGACAGAAGGTTCGCAGCACACGCGATGTGCCGCCGTCAGTGAGTGAATAATCCTGAGGTTTCACGTCACGGGACTCGGCCTGAGCGTTCTGGCGGAACTCTTCAAGCGGAATCTGATCGGTGAGTTCCGACACAGTGCGTCCGACGTAGTCCCCGTCGAGTGCCAGCAGTTCAATTCCGCGACGGTTAATGCTGGTGACGATGCCGGCCCGATCGGTTGTGATCACGGCCAGGTCCATGCTGCTGAGAATGTCGCTGGCTTTAGCTTTGATGTCCCGCAGCGACGCCTGTGATGTCCCATACGCCCGAGACAGCAGCACCACCGCCAGCGCGGTCACGACAAGATTGAGCACGACCAGAATCGACAGTCGAAACTGCCAGCGCAGTTCGCCTTCCAGTTCCTCAGCAGCCAGTGCCGCATCCGGCGGTAACTGATCAATTAAGGCGTGCACAATTTCCTGCTCGCGTAGAAAATCGACCATGACCCACACGGTCACGAAAAACGCGGCCACGCTCAGGACGAGGAGTCCTGCGATCGCCAGGCGATACCTTCGACCTGATTCTTCAGATTCAACGCGGAACATGCAGGCTCGCCAGTTTCCGTGACAGTCGACGAACGTTGGACTTGCAAAGACCAACTGGAAACAACTCATGCAAATCTTCTGCCAGTCGGGAATTTTTTCTGTTTCCCGTCAGTTCAGAAATAGGATCACTGCTTTTACGCAGATTAATGCACGGTACATGCAGTTGTTTGCAGGTGATCCGCCTGATCGTACAAGGCTTAAACAGCGGATTGAAGAATGGCGGCCACAATCCTCCAGTCATGCTGAGGCAAGGGCCTCGCTGCATTCGGCTGCTGACTTTCTGCTTTGCCTGGGGTCTGTCCAGTTTCGTGATCGGTCACCAGTGCGGTGGCCCAGCCTGTGGACAGAGCCCGCGCGGTACCTTGAATTGCTGCAACATTCTGCAGTTCTGCAACGCAAAACTATGCGTATTGACGTGATGTTTGAGCGTCCGCAGACTCCCGTTCCCGTCGTCCGACAATTGCTCGTGACAGTCACTTCAATGTCTGATGCGACGTGTGTCAGCCCACCTTCGTTTACTCCAGAAAACACTGATTTCATCGCGCCTTCTGGCCATGCTCGCCATAGCTTCTGCATGAGTTGTGGGCCAGGCGGAGCTGTTTTTGCAGCTGGCTGTGGTGACGGTGGCACCGGGTGCGGTGATTCTGGCCTGTTCGGTAAGGATGCCCAACATGTTCAAGTTCCCTGTTTCTGCCATTGCGATTGCAGCCGCGACTTTGTGTCTGCTGCCAGCGAGTCTGACTGCTCAGGACCCTGACCCGTTTGCTCGTGAGAACCAGGAATTGAGGTCGCGCATCGATCGGCTTGAATCGCTGGTTGACCAGTTGCGACATAGTGACCCCGACGATGCCGGCGCCATCGAGCACGCATCGTTTGCGACCTGGCATTTGAACGGTGCTTCCGGCTGTGAGGCTCCTGATTATCCCACGGCAAAGCTCACTGGCTTCTTTCAGGCCGACGTCGGCTGGGCATCGCAGAGCAATCTCAATCAGACGGTCGTCGGAGACCTCCACGATGGAGCCGATTTCCGTCGAGCCCGTCTGGCTGCAACCGGCAACGTCGCTGAGAATGTCGGCTACATGCTCGAAATGGATTTCGCGTTTCCGGGACGACCGAACTTCATGGATGTGTGGGGCGAGGTTCGCAATCTGGACGTGTTACAGAACGTCCGCTTCGGCCAGTACCGACAGCCGTTCGGGCTCGACGGATTGACGAGCGTCAAAGAGCTGACGTTTCTTGAACGTGGATTGCCGTTTGCATTTCTTCCGTTCCGGCAAATTGGCGTGATGGCTCACGGGATGAGCGAGCAGGAAGACATGACGTGGTGGTTCTCCGGCTTCCGAGCTCCGGTCGACGCCTTTTCCGGGAACGTCGGAGACAACGGCGGCTATGGTCTGGCAACGCGTCTCACTGGTGTGCTGACCGAACACGGAGCCGACTCGGTCGTGCACGTCGGCGGCGCCTACAGTTTGATCGACCCGTCCACTGACACCGTCGAATACCGTAATCAGCCAGAATTCTTTGTCTCGGATTCGGTTCTGGGAGCGACTCCGTTTTTCGTCGATACGCTGGGCATTTCGACGAACACGGTGAGCTTGTTTGGCGGCGAACTTGCTGCGACGTCGGGGCCGTGGCATGCTCAGGGCGAAGTCATCTACGCGTTTGTGGATCGCAAAGCCGCCGGCTCGGCGACGTTCTCGGGAGCGTCGATTCAGACCGGCTGGATTCTCACGGGGGAACACCGACCGTACGACCGCAAGAACGGAGTCCTGGGTCGCATTACGCCTGATCAGAACTTTGGCGGTGGTCACAGCGGCGCGTGGGAGATTGCAGCCCGCTGGTCGTATCTCGATCTGAATGATGGTGGTATTAACGGCGGACAGCTGCACGACCTGACGGCGGGGTTTAACTGGTACCTCAACCGTTACGCAAAATTTCAGATCAACTATGTGCACGCCTTCCTGAAGACTGCCGGCGTGGGCGATAGCGACGCTGACATTGTGGCGATGCGGGCTCAGGTCGATTTTTGAACGTTGTCCTCGGATCGTGTTAACGCTGCGGTTGCCGATCCTGCCGGAGTGCGAATTGTTGTGTTGCCTTACGCCAGAACCTGCTGCACGACATGGCCATGCACGTCGGTCAGCCGAAAGTCGCGACCTGAGTGGCGATAGGTCAGCTTCGTATGGTCGATGCCCATCAGATGCAGAATCGTCGCGTGCAGGTCGTGAACATCGACTTTGTCCCGTGCGATCGACTTGCCAATATCGTCCGTCTCGCCGTGCACAATGCCGCCTTTGATCCCGCCGCCGGCCAGCCAGACGGAAAAGCAGTCGCCGTGATGGCCGCGTCCATGCTTTCCCTCTTTACCCGGCGTGCGACCGAATTCTGTCGCCCACACGATCAGCGTTTCGTCGAACATGGCGCGCTGTTTCAAGTCGCGGATCAAGGCGGCGAGTGGCTGGTCGACGGCCTTTGCCAGTGGGACGTGCTCGTTCATTTCGCCGTGCGAATCCCAGTTCGGGCGCGAGCCGGTATCGACCAACTCAATAAACCGCACTCCGCGTTCTGCCAGTCGACGAGCGACGACACACTGCCACGCAAAGCTTTTTGTGTCACCTCTCTTGAGCCCGTACATCTCGTGCGTGCGCTCGTCTTCGCTGGCGACGTCAAACGCTTCCGGCCCGGCCGTCTGCATCTGAAACGCCGTCTCGAACGATTTCATTCTGGCTGCGAGCGTCGAGTCATCCTGCCGCAACTGAAGGTGCCCTCGATTCAGAGTCGCCGTCAGTCCGAGTTCCAGTTCCTGAATCTGTCGCTGCTGAGTTCTTGCGACAAGATTTTCGATCGGCTGCTCGCCGGGAATGACGCGCGTGCCCTGATGGTAGGCCGGCAGAAAATCGCTGGCGTAAACCTGAGTCCCGCCGTACGGCAAGTGCGGAGCGATGACGATGAACGACGGCAGATTCTGGTTCACCGTGCCGAGCCCGTAACTGAGCCACGAACCCATGCTGGGCCGAGCAAACGTCGGCGACCCGGTGTGCATCCCGACGGCGGCTTCCGTGTGATCGAAGTGAGCCGACTTCATCGAGCGAATCACACAAATATCTTCCATCGAGTCGCGCAGGTGCGGGAACAGATCGGTGACCTCGGTCCCGCAGCGTTTGTTGGCGCTGTAAGGAAACACGCTGCCCATCAGCTTGTCTTTGCCGTTTCCATCGCGACCGTTCTTCGACGATTTCGGATCGAACGAGTCGATATGCGACACGCCTCCGGTCGCAAACACGAAGATCACTCGCTTCGCTTTCGGCGGAAACTGAGCCGGTTTCTCGGCTAGCGGATCGCTCGACGACGCCCGCGCCGCATCCTCAGCCAGCAGTTCGGAAAGAATCCCCGGCAGCAACATCGAGCTGCCGACCATGGACCGGATCAGTGATCGCCGTGAAAAATCGAAGTGAGACGGATTCATAATCATCGACCTCTAATCCACATAGAGAAACTCGTTGGTACGAAACAGCGATCGCGCAAAGCTGCTCCACAGTTCGTGGTCGATGTTTTGAGCAGTTGGTTGTGATGACTCAAGCACTCGTTTGAGGCGTTGAAAATACTCACCGGTTGCGGCTTGTTCGTTGGTAGTTGGAAGTCGTCCGGTGGCCAGTTCAAAAGCGAGTTTCAAGCGGTCGGTGTCCGAGGATGCTTCGCTGAGTAGACGAACGGCGAACTTGTCCGCCCGTTGATGGGTGAATTCATTGTTCAACAGAAACAGTGATTGCACGGTTGTGACGGAACTGTCCCGGACCGCTGTCGACGCATTCCGGTCAGCACCATCAAACGTTGTGAAGAACGGGCGAGTGTTCAGCCGCGCGGTCATCAGGTAAACGCTGCGACGGTTGCTCTCGTAGCTGTCCCGGAACGGGTGATGCTGAGTGAACTGCCACTTATCGACCGGTGGAAACGGATGCGGTTCAGTCATCATCGACGAGTCAAGTTCGCCGCTCAGCAGCAGCAGCGTGTCACGCAGCGACTCCGCGTCGAGCCGATGCCGATTGAATCGCCAGCGCAACCGATTGTCGGGATCCAGCAACGCGGCCTGACCGTCAGCGACAGCTTTCGAATCCAACTGGTACACGCGCGAATTCATAATCAGTCGGTGCATCGACTTAATCGACCAGCCGTCCTTCAGGAAACGCGTTGCCAGCCAGTCGAGCAGTTCCGGGTGGCTCGGCGGCTGACCTCGGTGACCGAAGTCGCTCGGAGTCGGCACCAGCCCTGATCCGAAGTGGAACTGCCAGATGCGGTTGACCATGACACGGGCCGTCAACGGGTTTCTGCGATCGGTCAGCCAGTCTGCGAGCTGTCGTCGACCGCTCTGCTTTGCTTCGTCGTCGGACAGCGATTGCCCGCCGAGCAGTTCCACAAAGCCGCGTGGCACGACCTCTCCCGGTTTCTTCGGTTCGCCGCGAATCTGCAGAGCGGCGTCGGCGGCGCGGGCTTCCGACACGGCATACGCCAGCGACTTACCAGGCTTACCGTTCTCGTACAGCGGTGCGAAGTCGCGTGGCTTCTTGTCAAGTTCGATGCCGGGGAACGGGTACTGTGTGCTGTTAAAGATCCCGTACAGCGCGTAATAGTCGGTCTGTAGTACTGGATCGAATTTGTGATCGTGACAGCGTGAGCACGACAGCGTCAGCCCCTGAAACACGCGACCGAGATTGTCGATCGTGTCTTCAATCGTGAGGTGCTGCGGGTAATCCTGAATCACGGAACCGAAGCGCCGCGAGATCGCGATGTAGCCGGTCGCGATGATGTGTTCGTTGCGTTCTGCGTCGCTGGCGGCCGGCAGCAGGTCGCCGGCGATCTGTTCGCGAATGAACTCGTCGTACGGCTTGTCGGCGTTGAACGAGTCGATGATGTAGTTGCGGTAAAGGTACGCCTGCGGGATCGGGTAGTCCGAATTCTCGCCCGCTGTGTCGGCGTAGCGGACGAGGTCCATCCAGTGCCGGCCCCAGCGCTCGCCGTACTGCGGCGAGTCGAGCAGCCGATCAACGACTCGCGAAAACGCCTCTCGTGAATCGTCGGCCAGGAACGCGGCGATGTCCTGAGGACTCGGCGGCAGACCGGTCAGATCGTACGTCGCGCGGCGGATCAGAGTCCGTTTGTCAGCCGGGCCGACGGGTTTCAATTTCGCCTGTTCGAGTTTCGCAAGAATGAAGCGGTCGATTTCGCTCAACGGCCACTCGGCATCTTGAACCTCGGGCGGAGCGGGATCGGTGACCGGCCGAAACGACCAGAATTCGCGGGCTTTCGCGACGTCGATCGTGCGTCGCGGAATTTTCGTCGCGGTGTGCCGCGGATCGGGAGCCCCCATGCGGACCCACTCTTCGAGATCCCGGATATCGGTCGCCGACAACTGCTCGTCGGGCGGCATCTGCAGGTCTTTGTTGCCGTACCGCACGGCCTCAATCAAGAGACTCCTATCGAGGTTACCCGGCATGATCGCCGGACCGGTGTCACCGCCGCGCCGCATCGTCGGAGCGGAATCAACCAGCAATCGACCGGCGACTTCATCCGACTCCTGACTGTGGCATTCATAGCACTTCGCAATCAGCAGCGGCCGGATGCGTTTCTCGAAGAATGCGAGCTGCTCTTCCGGAAGTACGACATGGCCATCGTGCTCGCCGCGCCAGATTTCGACGCCGGAAAAGTTCGCGGCTCCGCCCTGACTGGTGAGCACGATCTTTTCATCAGTGACATCCACAAACCACGGACCGAGCCGATCCCACTTCCCCGCCGGCCCGCTGCGGTACTGCCGCTGAACTTCGCGACCGTTCAGCGACACCGTGTACGTCTCCGGCTGATTGTCTTCCCACACGTAGAGGAACACCGTGCAGCGACCGTTCGGAATCCCCGACAGCTCGACGCGGTTCCCGCCCCAGCGACTGGATCGCAGCATCTTCGAGCGATCGGCATCGGTCGGCGGAAGCAGTTCGATGCGCTGACTGTCGAACGCTTTGTCTTTACAAACGTACTGCTTCGCGTCTTTGCCGTCCCAGCGATTGCCATCGATCGTGACCACCGGGCCGTTGAGATTCAGTCCGCGCAGAAACGTCGCCGGGGAGTCGGCTGCGTGACCGATGGCCGCGTGGTTGATCGCGATCACGGCGATGAGAAAACCGTATGTTCGAAGAATGGACATCACACTCACCTCCCGCGTGGGGCGAGCAGAAACTGCCGACCGTAATCAAGATGTTCTTCCATGCGTCGAGCGGCGAGATCAGCGTCTCCTGCCAGCACTGCATCGACGATCGCCGCATGTTCGTCGCAACTCGAGCCGAGACGCTCCGGCAGTTGCTGAAAGACTCGACCGATCACTCGATGAATCTTTTCCCGCAGTTGACTCATCACCCGCGTGATTTCGCGGTTGCCGTGAAACTCGCAGAACAGCATGTGAAACTCCGCATCCCGCGCGACCAGTTGCGCGACATCCCGCCTTTTGGCCGCCTGCTTCTGCTGCCGGATACTGGCGGTCAGAAAGGCTGCCTGTTTGTCGGTGAGACGTCCCGCGATCGACCGCAGCACATGCGATTCCAGAGCGACACGAATTTCAAACTGATCAGCGACTTCATGCACCGACAGCTCGCGCACCACGATGCCCTGTTGCGGCGAGACGGCAATGAAACCCTCCATTTCCAGCCGTTCGAGCGCCGCTTTGACCGGCGTCTTGCTCATCCCCAGTTGTCCGGCCAGTTGCCGTTCGGAAAGAAAGGCACCCGGCTTGAACGTGACATCCTGAATGAGTTGCTTCAGCTCTGAATAGGCCCGGTCTTTTAGCAGCACGCGAGCGTCTGCCGCTGTCCGATTGTCGCCGGGAGCTGTTGAACGTCGCGTCTTGCGATCGCGAATAGTTGTCGTCATGTGTGTGTTCTTTGGGGATGTTTCAATGTCTGAGACTGTCGTAAATATCTAACTGAGATCTCAGTGAAAAGCAATCTGAGACGGTCGTCGACAGTGCAGCCGGCAGGCGAATGACGATCAGGTTACCAACATGGTCGGTACGGTTTTCGCTGTCTGGCACACTTACTGAGCTGTCTGCTTCGATTCTTACTGGGCGTCCCGGGAGCGATCAGGATTTTCATTGATGTCAGTTCCCAGGACGTGAGGGCGATCATGACGATTTCCGGAGATTCCGGACCTGTTTGGCGTTCCATTGCGTTTCTGATGGAGAACTCGCTCTTCCTGATTGGCGGTGCCGTCGCGGCTCTGGTCTGGGCCAACCTCGACCTGGACGGGTATCACCACTTTGTACATCACGAATTCGCGATGCTTGCCGAGCGGCATATTGATCTGCATTTTCTGATCAACGACGTCGCGATGGCTCTGTTCTTCGCTATTGCCGCCAAGGAAGTCTGGGAGGCTCTGTTGCCGGGCGGACCGCTGTCGAATCCGAAGACGGCCGCGACTCCGCTGATGGCGACAGCCGGAGGTGTGCTGGCTCCCGCGCTGATCTACTTCGCGGGAGTTCATCTGCTGGGTGAGCAGACAACGCTCGGTCGCGGCTGGGCGATTCCCTGCGCGACGGATATCGCGTTCAGCTATCTCGTCGCCCGGCTGATCTTTGGCCATGAACATCCTGCAATTGTTTTCCTGCTTCTGCTGGCAATTGCAGACGATGCGGCCGGGCTGCTGATTCTGGCAGCCTTCTATCCGCAGGAAGCGATGCATCCTGAGTGGCTGCTGCTGCTGACACTCGCTGCGATCGGTACTGGACTGGGGATGCGTCGGGCGGGTGTGAAGAATTTCTGGTGGTACCTGTTGATTCCCGGCGTGCTGAGCTGGTGGTCGTTTTACGAGGCTGGTATTCACGCGGCTCTGGGGCTGGTCCCGATCATCCCGACGATGCCCGGACATCATGAGGACAAAGGACTGTTTCATCCTGATGAGCACACTCAGGAAGACACCCTCAGTCAGTTCGCCGCCTGGTGGAAAAATCCGGTTGAAATGATTCTCGGATTGTTTGGTCTGGTGAACGCGGGAGTCGTGCTGTCGAATGCGGGTACGGGAACGTGGCTGGTGTTGAGCGGCCTGGTGATCGGCAAACCGGTTGGCATCACGCTGCTGACGCTGATCGGCGAGAGGCTGTTTGGCTTCCAGCGACCGGAGGGCATGAGCTATCGACACGTCGTCACTCTGGGCCTGGTGGCGGGAATCGGATTCACGGTCGCGCTGTTCGTGTCGTCGGCCGCGTATCCGGAACCGGGAGCGATTCAGGACTCCGTCAAGATGGGAGCTCTCGGCAGCTTCCTCGCTGCCTTACCAGCTTTCATGATCGGTCGAGCGCTTGGCATCAAACCAGGTCGCAAAGGGCAGAAAGTTTCGTGACCGAACAGGACGATGCTCATCCCGTTGGCTTTTTCTGCACACCGGCTGGTCCGTGGCCGGTGACTTCTTCGATCAGGTCGGTCTGAATCTGCTGGACCTTCAGCAGGTGCTGCCACTGGTAAGTCAGCAGCACGGCCAGACGCGACAGTACCAGGTTCAGCTGGCAGCCTGACCGCGGTTGCATCTGCAAATAATTGCAGACTCTCGGCAGAGACCTGCACTTTTGCGGCCGCCAGGTTCTGTGACGAGGGTCTGCTGTCCATTAACCACGCGGGCATTCAATACCGATTTGGTTGGTATCGGGGCGACGCGTCGGCAGGAAGCGAGCAAGCCCACAGGCGGGAAATCAACAGCCCGCAGTGCCGGTGGCAATCAATCACCAGGCTCTGAGGGCCGCACTTCAGGCGACTGTTTTGGTTTGCGAGAACTTTGGCACAGTCCTTGCCACTGGGGGCTGTCAGGCTCTGAGCGCGGTGTTCGAACTTGCTGAAGCGAGCCGAACCAGCGGGCAGGCACAGATGGGTAGAGCAATTGTTCCAATCGTTCTACTGACTGTGCGGACGCGGGAATGATTGAGACAATCGTCTTACAACAGTTTGCGCGGCTGGACGTTTAAATCGGGGCAAACGACCACTCCGCAGTTGCAGCAAAAAAACGCCAGCCATCGGCCTTCGAGTCAGTCGTCAGGAATTCACAGTCACCAGAAAGTCACCGTGGTCAGCACCGTCGAGACAGAAGAAACACACTCCAGCTCCGACCAGCATGCCGAATTGCGGCATCTGGTCGAACATGCCGCCCACTTTCTGCCGGCTCAGGGGCCGATCGAAGTCTTCGTTCATCACAACACGCTGCACGCGTTTGAAGACCTGACGTTTCACGAAGCAGTCAAGGCGGCTCAGGAACGCTTCGGAGCGAATCCGTACTTTCCGGAAGCTAAGTACCGCGAACTGCTCGACAGCGGTCGCATCATCGTGGCCGATCTGGAAGCGGTGCTCAACGAAGATCTCGGCGAGCACGATGCCGAACAGATCGACGGACTTGGGACGCGTCGACAGATTCGGCTGGCGATGCTGCGGCATCCGCTTCGAGTCGGTCCTGATGCCGAGCTTCGCTGGGTCGTGGCCGAGACCGACGCGCTGGAAACATTCCGCCCGGAAGTCCCGGTCCGGACACGTGAGAAGCTGCTCGAAGGAACCCGGAAATGGGTTACGGAAACGCTGGCAGGGACGGAAGCATCTGCAGACCGCCACTCCGAACTGATCGGAGATTTCCGGGAACGCTTCGGTCGACATCCCGAGCACTGGCGTGACCGAATGTGGGAGAGAGCCACGTTACAACTGATGTGGCGCATTTGTCGGCAGGGCGTGCAGGATGTGCCTGTGTCGGAAAACTCGATGCCGACAATCCGGCATCCACGCGACTTGCTGCTGCAGGCCACGGGGCAGGACATCAACCGTTACGTCCACGATCTTATGATTCGTTTCTGCGGTGCGTTTCTCGATCAGGGTTACGCGCACTGGGAGCTGCCGGACCGGGACGAAGGGCTGTTCAAGGCGTTCGTGTCGTTGTACTCAAAGCAGCGCAGTGTGCCTGACGAGTGGCTCCGAGGGCTTCGTGAAGAACTGCTGTCGCTACAGCGGGAACAGACATCGCCGGAAGAGTCGATCAAGGAGTCGCTGGAACTGCTCGGCGTGGCCGACAGCGACCAACAGGAATTCATCACACTGACACTGCTGTCATTGCGTGGCTGGGCCGGCATGGTCTGGCAGATGGAGACCGCCGCCGACTGGACGGTCCGCCCTGCTGCAAAGGGGTCGCTGATTGAGTACCTCGCCGTGCAGTTAATTTTGGAACGGCAGGCCATAGCGTATGTCGGGCGTGAGTTTTCGGGGACGAACGCTTCGCTGCAGAGCGTCCTGGCTGACGCGCAGAAACATCTTGCAAAGTCGCAGCCGGCCAGTTTCCAGCGTCGAGCCTTTCTGCTGTTTCAGGTGGGTCAGATGCTGGGCTGGCAGCCGGAAACGCTGCTGAAGCTGACCCGGCAGCAGTGGTCGGAACTGCTCGGCGAATTCGAAGCGTTCGATGCGACCGAGCGGCGTCGCGTTTATCACGAAGCCTACGAGCGGCGGTATCGCGTGGCGGCGCTGGACGCGTTTGCAAATCACACTCGCCAACGGTATGCGGTGGAGACTCGCAGCGCGGACGACACGGCATTGCCTGCACCATCGCCAGCGAATCAACCGTCGTTTCAATTGATGTGCTGCCTCGACGATCGGGAAGAATCGTTCCGACGTCATCTCGAAGAAGTGATGCCATCGTGCGAGACGTTCGGCGCGGCCGGCTTCTTTGCGGTCGCCATGAAATACAAAGGTGCCGCTGACAGCTTCTTCAAGCCACTGTGTCCAGCAGTGATCGATCCAGATCACTACGTGCAGGAAGACGTTGGCTACACGTTCGAAGGGGTGCATCAGACGCGAGCTCAGCGGCGGAACCGACTCGGACGAGCGACGTACCTGTTCCACACTCGCAGTCGCACGTTTCTCGGCGGCATGGTGGCCGGGATTGCGGGGTCCCTGGCGACGGCTCCGCTGGTGGCTCGTGTCCTGTTCCCGCGTCTGACTTCGCGCATCCGCAGCCGCTTTGGTTCGCTGCTGCAGCCGCCGCCCGTCACGCGTCTGCAGTTGCATCGGTATCTCGACGAACCCGGTTCTGAAAACGGTCACGTCGGTTACACGCTCGATGAAATGGCGGCCATCGTCATCAGACTGCTGCAGGATATTGGTCTCACGCAGAAAGATGCGTTTTCGAGGTTATTTATTATTTGTGGGCACGGTTCATCGAGTCTCAACAACCCGCACGAGTCCGCGTACTGCTGCGGAGCTTGCGCGGGAAAACGCGGCGGTCCGAACGCCCGGGCTTTCGCTGAGATGGCCAACGACTATCGCGTGCGGTTGCGGGTTGCTCAGGAAGGGCTGCTGATTCCGGACAGTACGGTTTTTGTCGGTTCGTACCACAACACGTGCGACGACTCGGTGGTGTACTTCGACCTCGATCGTCTGCCGGCATCGCATCGCAAGGAGTTCGACGTTGTCCGTGGCGCGATCGAAGAAGCCCGCACCCGCAACGCTCACGAGCGCTGTCGGCGGTTTGCGTCGGCTCCGTTAACCCTGACTCCAGTCGGGGCGCTGCGACATGTCGAGGCCCGTGCGCAGGATCTCGCGCAGGCTCGGCCGGAATACAACCACGCTACCAACGCGCTGTGTGTCGTCGGCCGTCGAGCATGGACGCGCGGATTGTTTCTCGACCGTCGAGCGTTCCTCACGTCGTACGACCCGGCGCAGGATGACAAGGACTCGTCGATTCTGTTCCGCATCCTTGGTGCTGCGATTCCCGTGTGTGCGGGTATCAGTCTGGAGTACTACTTCTCGTGCGTGGATTACGTGAAGTATGGCTCGGGCTCGAAACTGCCGCACAACCTGATCTCGATGCTGGGTGTGATGGAAGGTTCGGCGAGCGATCTCCGCACCGGCCTCTATCAGCAGATGGTTGAGATTCACGAACCGGTCCGACTGCTGTTCGTTATTGAGACGACTGCGGAAGCGATGCTGTCGATCATGGATCGGCACGCAGGCATTGGCCGGCTGTGTCGAGGCGGCTGGGTGCAGATCGCCGTGATTGATGCCGAGACCTCGAAGCTGCAACTGTTCCACAATGGTCAGTTCCGACCGTACGAACCTTCGACCGACGAACTGCCGGAAGTCGCAACTTCACTCGCCTGTTACGAAGGTTCGCGCGAGCACCGACCATTCCGCTCGATCAAAGAGTCCGACGCCGCGCGCCGCCAGACATGACTTCAAACCAGTACGACGCGCCAACGAGTGAATTCCGGAAGCGGCGATCGGCCTGCCAGCACGTCGTGCCGGGGTCAGAAATCGCTCTCAGGATTATGTCAAAGTAACAAACTAACCATGCAGACCTACTTCCATTCTCCTGCGTGCTCTGTGTCGTCGTGAGGCCATCCTCAATCTGCCACAGAGAGTCTCGGAGTTTGCAAAGGTCTGCGGATTCAACACACATGACCCTCGATTCCACATTTCAATTTCTCGGCCTGATCGTGGTCGCCAGTCCGGCGGTACTGCTGGTCGTGCTTGGTCTGCCAATGCTGCTCGGGAAGGCGCTCAGCGAGTCCGTTCAGTCCAACTTCACAAAGGCTGCCGTCCTGACTGGTCTGTCCGCGGCTGTCGTCATTCTGGGGCTGATGCTGGCGTTCGACTCGCGACATGTCCCGATCGAGTTCGGTAACTGGGTGTCGATTCCGCAGGAGCATTTTCACTTCCATTTAAAGTTCGTGTTTGACCGACTGTCAGTCCCGTTTGCCATTCTGACGTTTGTGCTGTGCGGCACCGTAGGAGCGTTCGCGAGCATCTATCTGCATCGCGAAGCCGGCTATCGGCGGTTCTTTCTGTTCTATGCAATGTTTCTGCTGGGCATGATGGTTTCGTCACTGGCCGGCACGATCGAAACGCTTTTCTTTGGCTGGGAACTGGTGGGGCTCTCGTCGGCTCTGCTGATCGCCTATTTCCACGAACGACCTGGCCCGGTGCGGAACGGACATCGTGTCTGGACCGTGTATCGAGTTGCTGATGCGGCGTTCCTGGTGGCTGCATTGACGCTGCATCACCTGACTGGAGCCGGCGACTTTGATGGCCTGATGGGAACAGGACCGTGGCCCGAAGGAGTTGCCGCGATCGACTCCTGGCATGCCTTGATCGTCGGCCTGCTGTTACTCGTCGCGGCGGCGGGCAAGTCCGGCATGGTGCCGTTCTCCGGCTGGCTGCCGCGAGCGATGGAAGGTCCCACGCCATCCAGTGCCGTGTTTTATGGAGCGTTGTCGGTTCACCTGGGAACCTATCTGCTGCTGCGAGTCAGTCCGCTGCTGGAAGCATCGCTGCCGTTGAGCATCGCAGTTGTGGTGCTCGGTCTGGTGTCGGCGATTTTCGGCACACTGGCCTCGCGTGTGCAGAGCGACGTGAAGAACGCACTGGCGTTCGCGTCGCTGACTCAGGTTGGAATCATCACCGTCGAGATCGGTTGCGGCCTGCGCTACATCGCGCTGATTCACATGATCGGTCATGCCTGTCTGCGGACGCTGCAACTGCTGCGGGCTCCGTCGGTGCTGAAGGATTTCCAGTCGCTGGAGAATGCGATCGGCGAACGACTCTCGACCGGTCCTTCCATCTGGCAGCGCATCATTCCGAAGTCCCAGCGAGCGTGGCTGTACCGCTTCGCGCTGGAGCGTGGTTATCTGGACGGCTTTCTCAACGAATACATCGTGCGACCGTTCGTCAACGTGTTTCGCTGGTGCGATCTCCAGGAACGCCGCTGGACGAGTTTCGCCGGGGGCGGTGAGAAACGTGAATCCGATGGCGTCTCTGTTTACGGCGACTCTCTAGAGGACGTGGTCTGATGCGTGAACTTCATCTGCCCTGGATGGAACTCTCTGTCCTGTTGCCGCTACTGGGTGCGATCTGGGTCTCGCTGCTGAAGAACCGGGATACCGCAAGAATCCACAGCACGGTGATCTGCGCTTTGACGCTGCTGTGCGCGACGGGCGAGTGGATCGACTTCAGTTCGCTGCACACGTTCGAGGCGCATGATCACTGGGACATGCTGACGAAAGTTTTTCACAAAGACGTGTTCGTCATTGACGAGTTGAGCGCACCGCTGCTTCCGCTGGGGGCGATGCTCTACCTGATGACCGTCATGACCACGCTGAAGACAAAGGTGAACCGCTTTTCGTTTGGCTGGACGTTGTTCTCCGAAGCGATCCTGCTGGCCACGCTGAGCTGTCGCGGACCGTGGCTCATCATCGCGCTGATGTCGCTGGCAACGGTGCCGCCGTGGATCGAGATGCGATCGCGGAACCAGTCGACTCGTTTCTACAGCCTGCACATGGGCGCGTTCGTGGCGTTGATGTGTGTTGGTCAGGCGCTTGTTCCGGATGATGTATCTTCTCTTAATCCTCCGATCATTGGCGGATGTCTACTGGCGGCCGGAGCGTTGCTGCGCAGCGGAGTTGCTCCCGTCCACTGCTGGATGACTGACCTGTTTGAGAAAGCCACGCTGGGCACCGCGCTACTGTTTGTGACGCCGATGACCGGCGCTTACGTCGTGATGCGGCTCGTGCTGCCAATTGCTCCGGACTGGGCTCTGCAGAGCATCGCCGTCGTCTCACTGTTTACCGCCGTCTATGCTGCCGGAATGGCTCTGGTGCAGCACGAAGCCCGCCGCTTTTTCTGCTACGTCTTCCTGAGCCACTCGTCGCTCGTGCTGGTCGGACTCGAAATGGTCACACCTATCGGACTGACGGGGGCCCTGTGCGTGTGGCTGTCCGTCGGCATTTCACTGCTGGGGTTCGGCCTGACACTGCGCAGCGTCGAATCGCGTACGGGCCGACTGTCGCTCGACAGTTTTCACGGGCTCTATGAACACACTCCGATCCTGGCCGGGCTGTTTCTACTGACGGGTCTGGCTTCGATCGGTTTCCCCGGAACCGTGGGTTTCATTGGGACGGAACTGCTGGTTGAGGGAGCCATCGGAGTTTACCCACTCGTCGGTCTGGCCGTTGTGCTGGCCGCGATGTTGAACGGCGTGGCTGTTGTGCTGGCCTACTTCCGTGTCTTCACCGGCACGCGCCACACGGCCTCGATCTCGTTGAAATGCCGGAAGAGCGAACGTGTCGCGATTCTGGTTCTGACCGCCCTGATCCTTGGCGGTGGCCTGTATCCGCAACCTGGAGTCTCCTCACGCTACCACGCCGCCGTCGCCCTGATGGACCATCGTGGCGTCAAAGTGGTCGACCATACCACACAAACGGAGCCGTCCACCGAGCCGTCTCCCGCTCCACCTTCTGACCACTCCCAATAGCACTTGTTCGGTCCTGATGCTGGCGTCGTTGACTTCATGAGAGTTCGTACGGTCCAACGACTTACGAATCCGGCGACCCTTTGGACCAGGCCTCGCCGCTGTAACAGCCTTCCCCTGTATCCATCCTTGCTGAAACAGAGACCCAACCAATGTCGGAATCCACTGCCAACCAATCCGGCGACACACCACACGGCAACATTGCTGGCTTTAAAAAGTTCATGAAGCAGGACCTGACGTCGGGCCTGCTGGTTTTTCTGATCGCCCTGCCACTGTGTCTGGGGATTTCGATTGCCAGTGGCTATCCGCCGATCGCCGGAATCTTCACAGCGATCATCGGCTCGCTCGTCACGACGTTTATCAGTAACAGCGAGCTGACGATTAAGGGTCCGGCCGCTGGTCTGATCGTGATCGCGGTCGGCTGTATCAATGAATTCGGCGGGGCCGGCAATCCGGATGCCTATAAAGCGGCGTTGGCCGTTGGTGTTGCCGCCGCCGTCCTGCAGATTCTGTTTGGTCTGTTTCGAGCGGGCATCCTTGGCGAGTTCTTTCCGACGGCCGCCGTCCACGGGATGCTGGCGGCGATCGGTGTCATCATTCTGGTGAAGCAGATTCCGTTTGCACTGGGCGTGATTGATCCGGCGACTGGTCGTGCTCCCAGCGCGGCACCGATGGAGATGGTTCGGCAGATTCCGCACTACATCGCTGAGGCGAACCCGGCCATCGCGGCGGTCGGCGTCGTCAGCCTGTTAATCATGTTTCTGTGGCCCTCGTTCAAGAGCAAAGTCGGCCCGCTGAAAGTGCTCCCGGCTCCGATGATTGTGCTGCTGGTGGCTGTGCCGATGGGTATGGGCTTCGACCTGCTGCACAAGCATCCGTATGAACTTGCCGGCCATCAGTACCAGCTCAGCGAGCAGTACCTGGTGAACATGCCGGACCGCGTCTTCGGGATGTTCGACGAAATCACGCTGCCGAACTTCGCAGCACTTACTCAGCCCGTTGCCTGGAAGTGGGTGATGATGTTCTTCCTGATCGGCAGCCTGGAATCGCTGCTGAGTGCCAAAGCCGTCGATCTGCTCGATCCGTGGAAACGCAAGACGAACATGGACCGCGACATCATCGCGGTGGGAACGGCGAATCTGTGTGCGGCGATGGTTGGTGGTCTACCCATGATCTCCGAAATCGTGCGATCGAAAGCCAACATCGACAACGGAGCCCGAACGCGCTTTGCCGACATGTGGCACGGCATCTTCCTGCTGCTGTGCGTGGCGCTGATTCCGACAGTGCTGCACCGAATTCCGCTGGCCGCTCTGGCCGCGATGCTGGTTTACACGGGGTCCCGCCTGGCTCACCCGAACGAATTCATTCACGTCTACCGGATCGGCAAGGAACAGCTGGCCATCTTCCTGACGACGCTGGTCGTTGTGCTGGTGGAAGACCTGCTGATCGGGGTCGCGGCCGGCATCATTCTGAAGATGGTCATTCACATCTCGAACGGAGTGCCTCTGAAATCGATGTTTAAACCGTACCTGGAAGTCGAAGAGGTCAACGCAGAGACCAGCGTGATTATCGCTCGCGAATCAGCGGTGTTCAGCAACTGGATTCCGTTTCGACGTCAGATCGAACAGATCGGGCTGATCCAGCATCGCAACCTGATCGTCGATGTCTCGAACGCACAACTTGTCGATCACAGCGTGATGGAGAAGCTGGATGAAATGCAGCGCGACTTCGAACACGAAGGTCTGACATTCGAGGTTCGTGGCCTCGATACTCTGCAGCCTCTTTCACCGGACTCACATTCCGCCCGCAAACGTGGCCTTGCCCGGGTGCGTCGCCTGACGGTTATGGCTGATCGTTCGCTGAAGGATGACCTGCTGATTCGACTCCGACAGTGCGGCGTTTCGGGCTACACGCTGACGCCGTGTACCGGTGCCGGACGCAGAAATCTGTACGACGATTCTCTGCCCGAGAATCAGCACATCCGAATTGAAGTGATCGCTCCCGAGAAAGTCTGTAGCGACATCATGGTTCGACTGCGCCAAGACATTCTTCCCGATCAGCACGTGACAGCCTGCGTCGAAACGGTCGATGTCATGAGCATCGGCCATTTTGCACCGGATGATGAGTTGGCGGTTTCGCACAGCCACTGATCGCTGTCACTTTGAACGCCATTCAACCGTAGCCACTATTCATGACCGTACTTCAACCCGAAATTCACCACTTCGATGAGCGCCACTTCGGTACCATGTCCGAATTGATTGAGGCGGCAAGGTCGGGTCGGCAGGATTTTCTGCTGCTGGCTTGTTCCGATCAGAGCGGATTGCCTGGCAGCATTTCTTTCGCCGATCCCGATCAGTTCGTCGTGGTGCAGAACCTGGCTGCTTCCGTGGCTCGCCCGGGTGAGACGGATGCCTTTCTGGGAAGCATCGAATTTGCCATGGCGGTGCATGAGATCCAACACATCATTCTTTGTGGTCACACGTGTTGCTCCGTTCTGGCCAACCTCGCCCAGCGACGGAGTCGGGACTTGTGCGTTTGCCGAACGCTCAGCATTGTCGAACAACACTATCCGCAAGCCACCGACCGGGAATTCTTCGAACTGCTTGTCCAGGAACACATGTTACTGCAGCTCGAAAATCTCCAGTCGCATCGATTTATCAGCAAACAACTGGCGACCGGGCAGCTAAGCCTGCACGCGTGGCTTGTCGACGACCAGACGGCACGCGTTCGAGCCTTCGATCCTGAAGCAGGTCAGTTCACCCAGTGACCGCGCCGAAATTGTCCTGCTGGCGACATACTTCGCTGACATCGAGTAGTACTCTGATTTCTACTCATCGCTGGAGATCCACGTTTCTGCCTTGTCGGCGTCGGCACGGTCGAAGTAACGAACCTTCGCCCTGGTGAACGGACGGCAGAACGTCGCCATGCCGTGCTCCCAGGTCTTGTCGCCGATCATGGCGACTCGCTCAATGTCGCTGAAATGTTTCATACCCAGCTTCAAGTCTTCCCACGCGGCGCTGACCGTCCAGCCATGAAAATCGACCATGTCGAAAAGGATGCGAATCTTTCCGTGGCGTACGATCCATTGTTCCAGTTCCGGAACGAAAATCGCGTAGTCGTCCTTCGTTAATTTGCCGCTTACTCGCAGGACCACGACATTCGTTTCCGTTGATGCAGCAAAATCAACTTCGTGAAATGTGACGCTCATTGCCTCTTCCCTCCAGTACGTGTTTGGTTGTCGAAGACCACACCAGCAGCCGATACCGCAATTTCAATTCCATTCAACCCTGTTTTTCGACAACAAGTCGAACTGGAAATGGGTGGTCGTCAAACCGCACATGATGTGTGCGACAGGGTGCAATCAGCCCCTTCTGGTATGCCATCGACAGGAATTGAATCACAAGGTTGTGTGTCTCATCGCACGCAGACAGAAGCACATGTGCCGATGCGCGCGATCGACTTGTTCCATCTGAATCAGGCTTCGCCCATTAAATTGCAGTTGGCGTTCATCTGGCGTGCAAGTTGCAAATCGATTCACGACATTTTCCGGCTGACCACTGCTCTTCATCGATCGTGATGATGGATGCTGCCATCTGTCGACACCACGGCTCGCCGATTGCGGTCAGATTCGACGATCCTGCGGCCAGGCATTGAAACAACTGAAAGATTCCATGAAACGACTTGTCGTCATCGTTATCCTCGCTGCCGGACTGACGGCGCTGCTGGTTCTCAATCAGCGACGGGACGAGCCGCTGATTGTGTCGGGTACAGTTGAAGCTGATGACGTGCGTGTGGGCTCGCGGATTGGCGGACGAGTGGCCGTCGTGCATGTCGACGAGGGCCAGGTCGTGGCTGCTGGTGAACCGCTGGTTGAACTGCAGCCATTCGATCTGCGCGAACGTAAAGCTCAGGCCCAGCAGACACTGGCCGCAGCCGATGCTCAGTTGAAGAAACTCACAACCGGCTTCCGCGACGAGGAAATCGAGCAGGGCCGGGCGATGCGTGACGAAGCGGCGGCGGCTCTGGAGGAGTTGCGCAACGGGCCGCGCTCACAGGAAATTGCCGCCGCTGAAGCTCAGGTTCGGCTGACGGCGGCCGAACTCAAGAACGCCACTCGCGACTACAACCGCATTGAATCCCTGTTTGGGCAGAAGGCCGTTGATCAGAACGACCTCGACGAAGCCAGCACGAAGCTGAGCGTCGCGCTGGCGACGTTCGAAGATCGGCAGGCAAAACTTGATCTGCTCAAAGCCGGCACTCGCAAAGAAATGATTGCACAGGCAGATGCCCGACTGCGGCAGGCGGATCAACAGTTCGCACTGCGCACGGCAGGGTATCGCCGCGAGGAAGTCGATGAAGCACGGGCACGACGCGACGCAGCGAGGGCCGCGCTGGCTGTGATCGATCGGCAGCTTGACGAGCTGACCGTGTTAGCGCCGTTTGACGGAGTCGTCGAGGCGGTTGATTTACGGCCCGGCGACATCGTGCCGCCGAATGCGCCAGTCGTTGCGCTGCTCGACACACGACGGCTTTACGTGCGGGCGTTCGTGCCGGAGAATCGGTTGAACATCGAGACTGGTCAGCGGGTCGAAATCAGCGTCGACAGTTTTCCGGGTGAACGGTTTTCCGGCGAAGTGACGTTTGTCGCGCGGCAGGCAGAATTCACACCCGGCAACGTGCAGACTCCGGAAGAACGATCAAAGCAGGTCTTCCGCATCCGCGTCGAATTGAAATCAGATCTCGACCGGCTGCGTCCCGGCATGGCCGCTGACGTGCATTTTGAAACGGTCAGGACTTGATCGTTCACTCACCAGAATCTCCACATGTGATATCAACCAATGGATTACTAATGATGGAAAGTCAAAAATGAACGAACTGCCGAATTGTCCCGAGTGTGACTCGGAATTCACCTATGAAAGTGGCACGCTGCTGGCGTGTCCGTCATGTGGGCACGAATGGATGCCGACCGAATCAGATTTCACGGACGCTACGGATTCCGCTGACTCGAATGAACTGGTCGTTCGCGATTCCAATGGCACGTTGCTCCATAATGGCGACAGCGTGGTTGTCATCAAAGACCTGAAACTCAAAGGTTCATCGTCAGTCATCAAGGGTGGCACGAAGGTCAGGAAGATTCGGCTGGTCGATGGCGATCACAATATCGACTGCAAGGTCGATGGCATCGGAGCGATGGCGCTGAAATCGGAGTTCGTGAAGAAGGCCTGAGCCATGACGGCGTCGTCCATTGATGGAGATGCAACGTGATTTCGGATTCTGATCCGGCAATCCGAGTGGAAAGATTGACACGGAGGTTCGGTCAACTGACCGCCGTAGACGACGTCAGTTTTGACGTTCCGGCGGGGAGCATCTTCGGGCTGCTCGGGCCGAACGGCAGTGGCAAGTCGACGATCATTCGCATGCTCTGCGGCGTCCTGGCTCCGGCATCGGGAACCGGGACTGTGCTGGGCTTTGATGTCGTTCGCGAGGCCGAAGCGGTCAAGCAGCGCATCGGCTACATGTCGCAGAAGTTCAGCCTGTATACCGACCTGAGTGTTCGGGAAAACCTGGAATTCTACGGTCGCATTTACGGGCTCTCAGCGGCTCGGCTGGCAGAACGATTGGATGAAGTCGTCACACTGACAGGCATCGGCGACCAACTGGATCAACTGGCTGGCACGCTGTCGGGCGGCTGGAAGCAACGGCTGGCACTGGCTGCGGCATTGATTCACGACCCTAGGGTTGTGTTTCTTGACGAGCCAACGGCCGGCATCGATCCGGTCGCGAGACGACAGTTGTGGGATCTGCTGTTCGAACTTGCCAGCCGCGGCGTCACGTTGTTTGTGACGACGCATTACATGGACGAAGCCGAGCGGTGTTCGCGCGTCGCCTATATCCAGAACGCGAAGCTGCTGGTCTGCGGCGAGCCCGGCGACCTCAAACAACTGCCTCAGGTGACCCCTGAAGGGACGCGCCGCTGGGAACTCGATGTGCCGTCGCCGACCGACTCTCTGCAGAAGCTCAGACGCGCCGATGGCATCCGCGATGCAACGCTGTTTGGGCAGATGATTCACGTACTGGCTGATCAGTCGGCCACACCGGCATTACTAGCGTCGGCTGCCGGTGCTGATAACGGCGAAGCAAACGCACGACCGATCGCGCCGTCGCTCGAAGATGTCTTCGTCACGCTGAGCGGCAGCGGAACTGCTGGTACGTTTTCGCCACTGGCCACTGATCAAAGCGGCAGTGAGAAACAGGTAGTTCGAACCGACATCAATTCTTCGGCAGCTGCCCCGGCCCGGATGCAGGCTTCCGATCAACAACGTGTTGGAGTTCTAAAGAATCCCCTTGCTGGCTTCGTCGCGGTGTTCCTTAAAGAACTTTCGCACATCCGCCGCGAACGGAGCACGCTGGTTTTCGCGTTCGTCGTACCGGTGCTGCAGACCTTCATCTTTGGCATCGCGATCGACACTCAGATTGAAGATATTCCGACCGTCGTCTACGACCTTGATGGCCGCACGGCTGCGAGGGAGCTGACCGACACGTTCGAGAATTCGCGCACGTTCTGCATCGTCGACCGGGTTCATAGCGAAGACGCCTTTCATCAAGCGCTGACTTCCGGTGAAGCGAAAGTTGGTCTCAAGATTCCCGCCGAGTACAGCGAACGACTGCTCGGTCGCGAACAGGCTCGCGTGCAGGTGCTTATTGATGGCAGCGATGCTCAGGTCGCCAGCACCGCGTTGACGACGACAAACCTGCTGGCGTTTCAGCTTTCGACGCGCAAGGCCCGAGTGCTTGCCGAGTCACTGAGCGTCGCCCCGGCCCGTGACGAAACCGGCGATCTGGCTCTACCTGTCGAAATGCGGGCTCGGCTGCTCTACAACCCGAACCTCGAAAGTTCTCACTTCTTCGTGCCAGGCCTTATCGGCATCATCCTGCAACTGGTGACGCTGTTTCTGACGTCGTTCGCCGTCGTGCGGGAACGGGAACTCGGCACGCTGGAACAGCTCTTCGTGACACCCGTCAGTCGTGCAGGATTGTTGCTCGGCAAACTGATCCCGTACGCACTGCTTGGATTTGTCGAAACGCTGATCGTGATCAACGTGATGGTTTTTGTGTTTGGCGTGCCGATCCGTGGCGATCTCGCGTTGCTGCTTCTGTTGAGCACACTGTTTCTATTGTGCGCTCTGGGTCTGGGCCTGCTGGTCTCGACGATCGCGAAGACACAGCTTCAGGCGATTCAGTTTGCATTTATTATCATGCTGCCGAGCGTCCTGCTGTCCGGCTTCATGTTCCCGCGAGCCCAGATGCCCGCTCCGGTCTACACACTGACGTTCGTAATTCCGGTGACCTGGTTCCTTGAAATCCTGCGCGGCATCGTCCTGCGCGGAGCTGGTTTCCTGGAACTGCTGCCCTCGATCACCGGCCTGTCGATCTGCACGGCCGTTATCCTGACGCTCAGCCTGCTTCGGTTCCGCAAGCAACTGGCGTGACCTGTTTTGACAACGCTCAGGTGCTGGTCTTTGATTTGACTGAGTCGCTGCAAATTCGAATCGGGCGGACGCGAAGATCAGCGGTGCTGACCACAGTCTTGTCGTCGACTTCGGCGGACGACTGGAAACGATTCAAAAAGCGCTTTCGAATCCGATCATCGTCCTCGGTCCCGAGTGCCCTGAATCTGTGAAAATGTGCTCCCATGCGCAAAGGACCGATCAGATTGCGGGCTAGTCAGGCAGAGTAGTGAATCTGTGCGGGCTGTGCTGTTAGTAGTGATCGTATCGAGCGTCTGTGGGCGATACTGGAGATGTCGGGCAGACACTCGGTTTCAAGGATGAATGATGACTCGCGCTTTTATCTTGCTTGCTGCGCTGGTGGTTCTACTTTCTGGTTTTCTGATTCGGGCCTGCGATGCAGAGGAACCGTCTCGGGCTCCGGCCAGTCAAGCCGCCGCGTGGCAGAAGACGGAAGACCCGGATGCAGTTAGTCTTGAGCGTCTCGAAGTGCTCGCTCTGGAGCACAATCCGACGTTGGATCAGGCTCGGGCTGAGACCTGGAAGGCGTACGGTCGCTATGTTCAAGCGGGACTTTATCCCAATCCGGAAGTGGGATACGCCGCGTCCGAAGTCGGTAATGATGGCCGGGCCGGTCAGCAGGGCAGCTACATTCAGCAGGAGTTTGTCTTCGGAAACAAGCTGGCTCTGAGCCAGAATATCGGAGCCGCCGAACGCACAGCCGCAGATCACGCACTGGCTTTGCAGGAGCAGCGAGTTCGCAACAACGTGCGGTTGGAGTATTACGCGATTCTGACGGCGACTCGCAGCCGCGACATTGCCAGGCAGCTTCTGAAGGTTGCCGAAAGTGCAGCGGCTCTGGCAAAGCTGCGACGTGAAAGTGGCGAAGGAAATCGCATCGACGAACTGCAGGCTCGCGGCGAACAGCAGCGGGCCGCCGTGACAGTCGCTCAATCCGAGAACGTCGTTGCCGCCGCCTGGAAGCGAATGCTGGCTGTCGTCGGCGATCCCGCGCTGCAGCCTCAACCACTGACCGGACACCTCGAAACAGAGAGTCTGCCAGACATCACGTTTGAGCAACTTCTCGCCCGACTGGAAGGCAACAGTCCGCAGATTCGTCTGGCCGAAGCCCGCATCGGTCGCGCTCAGGCGGCGCACGCCCGAGCCGAAGTCGAACCAATTCCCAACCTCACGCTGCAGAACACGATTCAGTACGACGACTCGACGCAGTACACCGTCGTCGGAATTCAGGCGACGCTGCCGATCCCGGTTTTCAATCGCAACCAGGGCAACATCGCCGCCGCCGAGCAGGAATGGATTCAGGCGTCACGCGAGACTCGCCGTCTGAGACTGTCGCTGCAGCGTGATCTGGCTTCTCGCTGGCAACAGTTCGCGAATGCTCGTGTTCAGGTCGAACGGTACCGCGACGAAGTCCTGCCGACCGTTTCTGAAACACTGAAGCTGACACGTGGTGCCTACGAAGCTGGCGAGACCGACTACTTGCGCCTGCTGACTGCTCAACGCAGTTACGCGGAGACGTATCGTGACTACATCGCCGCTCTGGGGGTCGCCTGGCAGGAGGCCGTCCACCTGAACGGCCTGCTCCTCTCCGATGGTCTGGCCGCCGCCGAATCCGTGACCGATTGACCGCCAGGCGTTCTTCCGATGTCCAACAAGCGCCCACGCCGTTAGCAGGCTGTTGAAAAGCAACTGACTTGCTGCTTCTGCGTGCGCCGGTTGCGCTGCCTGCAACGTGTGCTACTGGCTTTGCCATTGCCGTTGGCTGGAGTGTGGCTCAGCTATTGGGAGAGAGCCACACTCCTGCTCTGAAGTTGACTCAGCATTCTCCGCCGGACCAAAGCTGGGTCGAGACCCAGCCTGCGCAACTGGTCGCACGCTAGTTCAAAAGGCAGATGGTCAAGGCGCGTACTTGCCCATGGAATTTGTCGAAAGTTGCATCGTCATATTGTGGTTCATGTGATCACAAATCGACAAACGAATTCTGTATAGCCAGGTTGACGCGTAGCAGTGGTGAATGTACGTTACTGAATGGAAACGTTTAGTGCGCGAGTATCGCCTAAACAGGAGCGGCTTGTGTTTCAGACAAAAAGGATATGATCGAAATGCCACTTACGAACAGCAAACAACTGCATGAGGCAACGACAAGGCACTACACAGATTTTGTCGAGGCAAATCGAGAACTCTCTAAGAAAACGGACACTTGGCAAGCTACATGTAACGACATGACCGTGGGGGTTATTTTTGTTTATGAGCAGCTTGCATGCACATTGATTTTCGAAGACGGCACAAAGGTTTATTTTGATGGACAGGCACCTTCCATTGGGCTTGGCGCGACCGGTGCGGGATCGGGTACGGCTACATTCAATGTTTCTCCGCAAGAGTTGCTTGATCTCAATAAAGTCAGTTTCAGGGCGAGCAGTGCGTCTGTCGTCGTTGGTGGCATTGAGGTGAGGTGGTATAAGCACAAGACAATCGGTACCGGTGAGTACCTGGGCAGCGGCATTTTTGGAGGTCTCGGAATCGGTGGCGGCATTAGTCTTGGCGGATCTGGCAACTTCACAAGCTAGGTTGTGAAGTTTGATGGCGAGTACTGGTGGGCTTGAGACTTCACGAATCGAAGTCCGCCAGTATTTTTCCACTGTCGGTCCAGTCTGCGCATCTGGATGATCTTCACAGTGTCCTGTCGAGCGGCATGGCGACGTTCACCACCGTGACGTTCACAATTTCGGTCACCGAAACGCTGATCACTCTGCCGGACGGTCGTAGCGGATGCACCATCACCGTGAGCACCGGCTCGACCACTTACACCGGCTACGAAAACGCCCCGCCGAATACCAGCACGTCAGAAACCACCACCCTGGCTTTGGCCGATATCACCAACGGGATGGGAGGCGATGCCGAACCCGCTCGCTCTTCGGAAAGTATCCTGGAAGAGTTCCGCGACCGCTCCGAACAGGTCGCCTGAATTGGTATTCGATACGAGCCTGAAGATCGGGCATTTCGTGTTTAAGGCAAGCTAAGCCCACTTGCAGTCGATGGCGGACCAAGAGTACCTGCGAGCAAATAAGGACCGGACCATGGAGATTCGATCGGAAAACTGGGAGTTAATCTCGTTGTTTTGCGTCGAGCCGATCTTGACCGATCCTGAAGCACCTTGGTGTTACAACCGAGTGTTATTCCAAACAGAAATGCCATCGGGACGAGTATCCTTAACGCTTGAGCCAGGCGACGATTACGTCCAATTCGTTTCCGAAGATCCAACCGGTTCCGCAGTCAACTTGGAATTGACCACGGTGGAGTATGTTCAAGTTCGCAGGTGTGACGAAGAAGAATGGCTCGTGGTTGTGACAAAGGATGCCCCACAAGTTGTACTCGTAATTGGGCTATCACCCCGAATTGCGATCCGCATAGGAATGGCATCCGGTATGCGTACTGTTGCTTCGCTGTCGAGACAACCGTGAAAAACATCGAAGGAACTAATGTGAAGTGACGTAGGGTGCATCTTGGCACGGATGACGCCGGTTGATTGCCGAAATTGAGGGTATCCCCGGTTGCTTGCAACCGGGGCGGCGTAGCCGCACGAGTTTTTCCCAGGGGCTGGCTGGTAAACAGGGGCCAGCAGAGTGTGATCGAGCTCATGTTCGGCGTGAGCCACAACAGAAAAAGGCGGGGGAGGGGCGAAATCCAATGAGAAAGTCGTCTTCACGACGATGGCCGCTTGCACTTGGGAATATTGCGGCATCGGGGCCAGCTTTCTGAGTGAGGGCAGTCACGGCATGAACAGCGGGACGGCCCACTTACCGACGGTGATGGTTTCGCCGGCTTTGCAGTCCTTCTGGTAGAGCGTGCAGAAGTTGGCGGTCGACATTGGGTTGAACAGTCGGACTTCGGGAACGCTGACTGTTTTGAAGCCCTGTTTTGTCAGCTCCTGGCTGCACGAGTCCTTGTTGCGGTCGGGAACCGGTGTGAGGAACCAGACCGTACCGGCTCGTTCACACGTGAGCGTCTTGCGGCCGTCGAGCGGGATTCGGAGAAAGCTCGCGCCGCGTAAGGCTGGGAGGTCGTCCTCGACGACGTAGGGACGGTCAGTAAAGAGCTTCGCGTCTTTGCTGAACTTGTCCGCCTGAAAGTTTACGGAGCTGAACGAGCCGGTATTGGCTCGACGCAGTGCTTCACCGTCGGCGTTGTCGCGGACGGGTTCAGGTTTCTTTTCCTGACCGCCCGAGGCTTCGCCGACGAGCTGTCGCCGTTTAACGTTGTTGCTGACAGGCTTCCCGGCGGCGGCATCTTCCTCGCGAAACGTCGCCATCAGGATGTGCCGTGAACCCGTACGGCTGAAGTCGTAGATGATCCGGATTGTGCCATCGTCGGTCTGCTGGCCGTCGGGGTAGGACACGCCGCTGCGTTCGTCCAGCAGCAGGCCTCCAGTCCAGGTCTGGCCGTCGTCTTTCGAGACAAACGCGGTCAGGTGCGAACGACCGGTTTTCTGATCCATGCCGCCATGTTTGACCAGCAGCAGGTTCCCGGAGTTCAGTCGCCGGATAAAAAAGCGGGCACTTGGATGAGGGATCTTCGACGGTGTCAGTTCCGGCCACGTCTTGCCCCGGTCGGTCGAGATACTCTCGCCGATGCCATACTTTGTGCGAGCGAGCAGCCACAGCGAGCCGTCCTGACGTTCGGTGATGAGGTGTTCGTCAAATGCCCGGTCGTCTTTCGGCACGTTACAGGCTCCTCGCAGTGACCAGCTCCGACCGAGCGTCGTCGAGACAATCATCCTCGCGCTGTTGTCCGTCGCCCGCCAGGTCGACGCGGGCAGAATCCACTCGCCTGAACTGAGCACCACCGGCTTGCACATCATGATGCCGTCGGTGAGCCGGCGCGGCTGGCTCCATTCGGGCGTTTCATCGTCCGGGTTGTCGGTGTGGACGCACCAGACTCCGGCGACCGAGCCATCGTGCCCTTGCGACTGAGCCCAGAAAACGAACAGTCTTCCCGTCGGAGCAACCCACAGTTCCGGGTCGAACGTCCGGATCGGACCGGGGCCGTCGGGATCGACGACCAGCACTTCTCGCCACGTCTTTCCGTCATCGTCGCTCGTCGAAACGGCGACGTAGTTGTTGTGATCCTCGCCCGGAGTCACGCCGGCATACCAGTTCGCCCACAGCCGCCCACCCGGTGAGACGGCCATGCTTGGGATGCCCTGAAACGCTCGGTTCGTCGTTGCGTGATCGGGCGACTTTGGCGGGCCGACGTAAGCGGGTGCTTCCAGAAAAGCGTTGGCCAGTTTCAGATTCGACAGAGTACTGTGCAGCTTGCCGGCTTCGGCGGCGTCCTCAGCGAGAGGTTCGTCCTGGAACGCGGGCAGCAGGTGCTCCCACACGAGGTCGAGTTGCTTCTGCATGTTTCCGGTCTTTGCGGTGATGGCGATGACGGCGTCCTGTTTCGGCAGCACGATGCAGAACTGGCCGTCCTTACCGTCGCCTCGAAAGGCTCCGTGACGGCACTGCCAGAACTGGAAACCATAACCCTGCCGCCAGTCGGGATTGCCGGCACTGGGAGCTTTGTCGTTCTCGACCTGTTTGCTGGTGGCGAGGGCGACCCATTCGGCCGGGATGAGCTGCTTCCCGTTCCATTGCCCCTTCTGTAGGTAGAGCTGCCCGAACTTCGCGATGTCTTCGGTCTTGAGATACAGCCCATAGCCACCGATCGAAATGCCCTGCGGACTCTGGTCCCAGGTCGGCTTGTCGATGCCCAGCGGCTTGAACAGTCGTGGCGTCAGATAATCGACGACCGTTTGACCAGAAACCTTCTGCACGATCGCCGACTGCATGTACGTCGCGGGTGTGTTGTAACGGAAGGTCGAGCCCGGCTGGTGAACGACCGGCTCGGCGAGAAACCGCTGCGTCCAGACGTCATCGCCGCTCCACCACGGTTCAGCAGCGTGCCCGGCAGACATGGTCAGCAGATCGCGAACGCGCATCGACTTCAGGTTTTCGGACGGCTCGGCAGGAGCGTCTTCCGGAAAGAAGCTGAGCACCTTGTCGTCAATGTCGAGTTTCCCTTCGGCAACGGCCAGCCCGACCGCCGTCGATGTAAAGCTCTTGCTGAGCGACCACAGAATGTGCGGCTTATCAGCGGCTTCCGGAGCCCACCAGCCTTCGGCAACGACCTTGCCATGTCGGACCAGCATGAAGCTGTGCATCGACTGAACCTGCTCGTCGGTCGCTTCGACAAACGTCCGAATCGAGGCCGACGAGATGCCCTGCGACTCTGGTGTGGCTCGCGGCAGATCGGAGGCAACGGTCGCATCGCACCAGGCAATTCCAGTGACGGTGAGTGTCAGAAGTATGAGTCGGATCGGATGAATCTGCATGCTGTGACGAGTCCTGTGAAGAATAGATTCAGAATCGTGATGAAGTAAAACGCGGAGTTGATCACTGACGAACAGCGTTGACTTTCTCATAGACCACGACCGCCGTGTCCCGCCCCACGTCGTCTTTCGGAACGGTGAAAACGGCTCGCCAATGGACGCCATTGTCACTCCATTTGATGTCGTAGCAGCGTTGTTCGACGTTGATGATCGTGCCGGATTCCGCTTCGATGAACCGACCACCCAGCGTAACCTTGGGCAGGTATTTTCGGTTGATGCCGCACTTTTTCGCGCCGAGAATCAATTGCACTGCGCAGTTCAAGCATCATGGCAAATCCTCGCGATCACTCCTCAGAACTTGTAGTGCGGCGGCTCGGTTGTTTCTGAAACGCCGCAGAAAATATGCGAGGATCTCTCAGGCCCAGGGAAGTCCAGACAACGACTCCAATGATGACGGGCATATGGAATGGGTCGCCGACTCGAATATGAGTCGCCGTCGCTCCGCCCAGATAACCTGTCAATAGAATTGCCGCAACGAACGACGTCCGCGGGATCAGAAACAGGATTGCGCAGGCGACCTCGACGAGACCGATCCTGAACATGACTTCGGCGGACCAGCCGAGCTTCGCAAACATGTCCGCCTTGCCTTCCCATTCGGTGAACTTTCCACTGGCGCTTCCAACGATGAGGAGCGCAGCGAGGAGACTGCTCAGAACCCACCCTGCGATGCTTGATTTTGAAACCTTCACGTCGCGGCCTCATTTTCTGTTGTTGTCATAGTTGCCTCCTGAAGGCTCATCGCCGTCCCGGCAGGAGGTGTGGGCTGGCCACTGAATGCGTCCTTGAGGACGTCACCAGATTAGCCGTTGTGCGGCAAGTATTCATTAACACGGCCCAGGATTCGCGCAGCGAGACAGCATCAGACGCAGTGGTCGACTTCTGGACGGCGGGGCTTCGGACCGGACCCAGGCTCGACGATATCCAGTTCTGCGGCGTCGGGCGTTCCTGGTCGGTTACGCGGGGCTTTCGCTTGCGTAGCCTTTCACTGGGAATCAGTAGTCAGTCGAAACTTCACTGCCGTTTCTCGTCGCCAGGCCACGAAAAACGTCGATGTCGATATTCTCACTGATGAACCGCCCACTTCCGTCCCCCAGCGAAAAATGCGCGCCGCCAACGTGCGGGCTGGAGAACTGGAATCGTCGCTCGCTACTGTTCGAACAGCTTGTCGCAGGCAGATTCATTCCGGGTTGAGCACAGTTGGGAGACGCTTTCCACCAGCGAATTACACCTCGCGCAAATCCCTGACCGCCACCACCGCCTCCACCACCTCCGGAGTTAATCGCACCACGAGCCCAGCCGCCGAATTCAAACGCGATCTCTCCTGCAGCGATCGTGTTGGATGTGCCGTCTGTAATATCCCGAAATCGCGTCGCCGACAGTGGAAACAGCATGCCGTCGTCGGCTCCCGGAGTCGTTCCTGCATTCGCGGCGTAATGACTGATGCCATACAGGTTGTCGACAGGTGACGTTTCGGGCTGGGTCGGACACATGTAGACGGCCAATGGCTGCTCCACTGTGTCACTGTTGTTGCTATGGTCAAAACGAACATTAAAGTCGTACTGAGAATGCAGCGTTGCCTGCTCGACAAACGGCAGGATCAACGTTTCCCACGTGGTCAGGAGATGCCCTGCAGAACCGCCGCCCTGTGTTCCCAGGACGCCGAAAGGAAATACGGTGTGAGCTTCCTGGTAGTTGTGCAGCGCCAGACCAATCTGTCGCATATTGCTTTTACACTGAGCGCGACGCGCGGCCTCGCGCGCCTGTTGAACAGCCGGCAAAAGCAATGCCACCAGAATGGCGATGATCGCGATAACCACCAGCAATTCGATCAACGTGAAAGCATTTCGAATACGTCGGTCCGATTGTCGTTTAGAAAGTTGCATCACTGACGCTCACTACGGAAGTTTCAGGGCTCGATAATGGTGCGGAGTCGCGCTCTCGACTGGCTCGACGGTCAGGACCGCTGCACCGCTTCGCAGGTTGGGGCGGAGGTGCTTGCCCACATCGACCGTGCCGCGTTTGATCTTGTTGCCGCTGCTCCGATGGCAGATCCACACATCGCGTTCCACCAGAGCCTGGACGTTCTGTTCGTGCGACAGGTCATCCGGCCATTCACGCCATTGAACGATTCGGCCATCGTTCCTTAATGACGCAAGACCCACAGCGGCGAGGGCACCGATCACTCCATCCTCAGTGCCACCGAGTGATTCCAGATGGACGTCGTTGTCTCTGGCGATCTGATAGGCAACGTCGCGTGAGACAAATTCGTGCTGACACCTTACTCCCCAGTCCATCACCTCTTGCGGGCAGGTACCGGAAAGAAGGCAGAGTCCAGGATCGCTGCCATCAATAAACTCGGTACGCATCAGATCCCGGCAGCTGGCCAGCAGCGCATTGATTTGAGTGGGCGTAATGTCTTTGCCCGATTCAGTCTGGGTGTCCGGTCCAGACGAGTCTGATGTGGAACGACGTTCCAGCGCGATTGATGCAGAACCGTTCTTTGTCGTGCAGGGAACACGCGGATCATCAAGCAACTGATGCCGCACGATCCACAGGCATTGCCAGTCTGCGGCAACCGACCGCACGATGTGGCGGGCCAGCTGATTAGTTCCTCGCGAGCCGGCGACGTCAGTGTCGTCGATGCCGATTAGAATCACTGCGGCACATCTCCATCGACACTGTTTGCACGCGACACGAACCAGACCAGGGCGCTCAGTAGTCCCGCGACGAGTCCGCACACCGTGTACGTCACAATGGCCTGGCTGAGCCACACTGACAGTGGCCGACCACCAGCGGGTTCCAGACCAAATCCTTTCTGCGACGCCTTCACGATTAAAGCGGCAAGATTGGCGAGCAATCCAGCAATCATGACGCTGATGTAGACAGATCGCCCAGGCTTCGCACGACGGAGTGTCCAGTCGAGAAGGGGGCCGATTGCTGTGAGGCTGGTCAACGCTCCAAATCCCAGACCTGAGCCACCCAGCCCCAGACCCCGTAGACAGAGAGCGGTTGCCAGGGCCGACCCGCACAGGACTGTCCCTGCTCCACGACGAGGGACCAGTGCAAATCCTGCCGAAATCGGGAAGACGACTTTCAGGATCGCGTGCCCGGGGACTCGAAGATGCAGGTCGACGAGTGTCGAAAGGGCGGCGGCCAGCACACCTGTTCCGACCAGCGTCAGCAACTCCATCATCGTTACAGAGTCGCTGTCATGCGTCAGACCATGCAGTCGCGATGCGCCCCGCAACCCAGGGTTTAATTTCATTCCAGTGATCACGATCCACCCCTGATAGCATATCAGTGCCGGTTGCATGGCTGTGCCATTTGGTGTGAGATCGTAGCGACCGTAAGTTGAGTGTCAATTGTCGGGTGCGGTCGGGTGCGGAGCGTTTGCAGCTTCATTGACAATCGTCTGGATGTCGTCAGCGAACTTTTTTTCCACGACAGAGAAGACCTGCTCGCGGAGTCGTCGGTAGCGTTTCACCAGTTGGGCCGCTGCCTCGGTTATGGAGCTGCGTCGTGCGTCGGGGCCACCAACCTGTGTTTCGACCAGTGAGATTCCCAGCGCTTCTTCCGCCTCTTTAATTCGCGACCAGACATGCCGATAGCTCTTGCCAACAAGTTCGGCAGACGCCTTGATTGATCCTGATTCCGCAACAGCTTCCAGAATGGAACAGATACCCAACCCGAAGACATAGTTGCCGTCAACCTCGAACCAGACCTTGGCTCGGGGGTTGACCGTAATCTGAGTTCGCTTTCGACTCGCCATGACAAACCTCGCAGCAATCAGTTCAGGTTGACAGTACTCACCGTTCGTAGCTCTTAGAAACGATGGTTCAAGAGGCAACTTTTCAGTTCAACCAGCGATGGTCCCGATTTGTGCAGCAGGAAGATGATTCTTGACCAGTGCCAGCACACCAGATGAGCGCGTGATATCGCCGATGTTGACCACTGCCACAAAGCCCGCAGCAGTGTTGGAGGCTTCTTCCCCGCAGCGGCTTCCACGCCCGGTACCGATAACGAAGTTGCCAGGCTGGACTGAAGAAGTTCACGTCGCCGCATGACCGCTCCAGCTTATCGTGTTTTCTTGAGGGGAAACTTCTCACCAGCCAGTGCTCGTCTGGCGAACGCTCCCCAGTACGGCGTCGGCGTGTAGCTCCAGTCGGAAATCATCACGGGCGACGCTTTCGGGTGCAGACACCAGCCTGTCCAGTTGAGTCGGTGCTGCTGGATAAAGCCCAGCATGTCCGGCACCCAGGTGTATGGGTCTTCCTGATCGGCCAGCGGAATGAAGTCCATTTTTTTGGTGTCAGCTCCGCACTCACCCACAAAGATCGGATACTTCGCCGCGGTGGCGAGCACCTTCTTCTCCCAGTCGGTGTGCCAGTTGTATGTGTGCCACGAATACATGATCCCGTTGCCACTTTGGTCTTCCAAAGCGAACCCGTCGGCGATGCCGGACAAATCATTACACCAGAAGACTCCTCCCGCGATGATGATGTTGCGAGCTCCCGTTGAACGTACCGCATTAACCAGCCCCTGCATGCCGACCGACTGAAAGCCGCGGTTCTTCTTCTTTTCCTCTTCAGTGAGGAACGCAGATTCGTCTTTTCCTTTCGCTTCGTCGATCCAGCCACCGTTTCGCCAGACTTCCCACGATACACCGTGCGGCTCGTTGAACACGTCAAACAGTACGGCGGGATGATCTTTGTACGTCCTTGCGAAGTCCTTCCAGAACTCGGCGTGTTCAGTTTTCGGAGCCCGGAAACGGTGCAGGTCGATCGCGATGTACGCGCCGCGGTTCGCCGCCAGCGTGATAATTTGATCGAGGATCGCGCGATACTCTTTCCCGCCGTCTTTCTGATACGCACTCTTCCCGTACCAGAAGGCTTCGTTCATCGGTACGCGCACGCAGTTGGCTTCCCACTCATCGATTGCCACGACGACCGATTTGATGACCTGCCGGTCCTGCGGCAGCGTTTCGAGACCTCCGGCATTCACGCCCTGCAGCCAGACCTCGTTGCCCTGTGAATCGTGCAGCCGGTTGCCGACGACGCGCAGTTCACTCGGCCAGCGTGAACGCTTTGGCTCTTCTGGCGGGACATAGCGGGCTTTGAGTTCTGCTTCGCGTTGTTTCGCTGCGGCGATGAGCACTTCCGGATCAGTCGGTCGCAGCACGAGGTCGTCGACATCGAACGTGCCAGCAGTGACCTGGAACAGACTCGGCATCAGCACGAGTGTCAGGGCATCGTCCGGCACCAGAAACCGCGTGCTGCGATTGACCCAGCCGTCTGTGTCTTTCTGCGAATACGGCGACGACGGGTTTCCGCTGGTCAGCTTCTTCCCGTCGATCCCGTGAAATTCCAGCATGATGCGAGCGTCGAACCAGGGCGATGCGCCTTTTCTCAGACCAGTAACACGCTGTCGCCAGCTTAGTTCCAGAGCAGACGTCCCTGTCGGAATGTCGAACGTGCGATAGGCCATCACCATCGCGCCGGGTTTCGGCGAGACCATCCGCAGAAAGTGGTTGCCATCCTCTGATTCCCAGCTCCCGCCCTCCTTAAGCCGTCCCCAGTCATCCGGCCATCCGTCCTGCTTCTTCACATCAGTTTCAAAGTTGCCGTTGGTAATCAGCGACTCGTGCTGCTGCAGAATGCCTGCAGCTTTGTCGCGGCGTTTTCTCGCATCCGCCTGCAGCTTCGCCAGCCTCGCGACCGCCGCAGTCTCTGCGGCTTCACGGATCGGACCAGCATCGACGGCACGCAGTACGATGTCGTCCAGATCAAACGTCCCGGCAGTAACCTCGAACAGGCAGGGCATGAATTTCAGCGTTTTTGCGCCCTTGGGCACCAGGAAACTCGTCTGTTTTTCGACCCAACCGCCTGAGTCTTTCCGCGAAGCTGGAGCCGATGGTGTCGGCGCGATTTTCTTTCGATCGCCGTCCAGGAACTCCATCAGGATGCGAGCATCGAACCACGGGTTCTTTCCGACCTTCAGTCCAGTAATCCGCTGTCGGAACGCGAGTTCGATCGCTTCAGTACCAGCCGGAATCGCGATCTCCTGATAGAGCATCACCATCTTTCCGGGAGACGTGCTTGTCAGCCGCAGAAAATGGTTGCCGTCCTCCGAAACCCACTCGCCACCCGGATTCACTGTCGCCCATCCATCCGGCCAGTTGTCTCCGTCCTGATCGACTTCAAAGCTGCCATTCGGTTTCAGAATGCTTTCCGGATTCGACTGCCCGAACGTCTCAGGAACCAGCAAACACAGCAGGAATACCAAAAGCGAAATATCGCAACAGCATTGATTGAGTTTTGTCATCCCGGATTCATTCCAAAAGCAAAGTTGACACGTTCAGTCAGACAATAGAGCAGTCAGGCTATACGACATACAAGGTTGCGAAGTTCGACGACGCGGGCGAGTCTGGATAAGGTTACCACCTCCATGCCCGCAAACCGAATGAGACTGCTCAAAGGAAGAGAGAACAATGCTCAAATGGACTCAGGTTGCCGTGTTCGTCGGTTGTGTCATCAGCCTGCCGGAAATTGGGCCAGATATCTGTGCGGCAAGCGAATCTCAAAGTCTGCTGCCGCCAGATTGGGACGCCGCTCTGGCTGGTGATGAGGTAATGAGTCGGCTGGTGACGGTTACCGCTCCGCAGATCAAAGGTGCTCACGATGCGGAGATGGAATTCGTCGACAAACAAGCCTTTGTCGTCGCCGAAGTGAACGATGTGAAAGGTGGCGAAAGCGCAGCATGGCCCGAGATTTACTGCGCGATGTCGATCGTCAACCTCGACACCCTGGAAGTGGAGAAGGTCATTCCGTTCGCGCGGTCTGAGCAGGTGTTTGAGAATGAAACGCTGCCGATCGGAGCCTGTTTTGTGCCAAGGATTCTTCAGGTCGACACAAAAACTTTGCGGTGCTACTTCGCCAGCGAGCAGCCTGGAAAACGGCAGTCACAAACATGGTATCGCGACTTCAACATCGCGACACAGACGTTCGCAACGACAATTCACAAGGCCAGACTGAAGACGTCCGCTGGAACGTTCGACATGCAGCCTCGCCACTTTCACAGCGACGCTGTGGCTCGAGGGTTTACGAAGCCGGCAAGGGACTTTGGGCTTTACCTGTTTGATTCATTCAAGCGATTCGATGGCCAGACGTATGTGGCGATCAACAACTTTCCTGGCAAACAGAATGCGCTGGCGCTTGTGCATGACGACTTCGTGACTTTCGAAGTTCTCGGTCATTACAACGAGCCACAAACTGCAGCTTTGAGTGAGTCGGCCGTTAATCGCCTGCCGGATGGAACCTGGATGGCAATCTGCCGCAACGATGGCGGCAACTATCACTTTACAACCAGCCGCGACGGCAAAACCTGGACTGTTGGCAAAGAGCTCCCGTTTGTTTCAAACGGTGTGAATTCCAAGCCGACGTTCGACCGGTTTGGTGACCTGTACTACCTCGGCTGGCAGGAGGCGACCAGAATTCATGGCGTCAACCGGAGCGTGTTCAACATTGACGTCTCACGCGACGGCAAGAGCTGGGAGAGGAAGTATCGCTTCGAATCAACTCGGTCGTTTCAGTATCCGACGTTCCGCGAACACCGCGGAGTGATCTGGCTCTGCGTGACTCAAGGTGACACCTCTTCCAGTCGCAAGGAGTCGATCACGTTCGGCCGCCTGGAACAGGTGGGCGAGTTCGCATCGCAAACCGGCAGGCAACGCCAGCCGATTCCGAAGCCACCTCAACAGGCAGCTGAAATGAAAGTCGGCGTTAAACTCTTCACCGATCGTGACTACACACTGACCGAAGCCCCCGCCTTTCTAATGGGGCGCCATTTCGTACGGACCAGCATCGAGGGCTACGAAGTTGAGTGTCAGAAGTCGGGCGAAGTCTTTGTCATGACGCTCAGCAAGGCGCACTCGGCCAACCAGAGTGAGACGCTGCAGAAGCAGGGTTTCGAGAAGGTGGACACGCCTGAATTTCAGCTCTTTCCAGGGGAAATCAACCGCGTCTTCGCGTGGCGGAAAATGCTCAAAAAGGGGGAGCGGCTACGTGTCCGAAAGCTGGCCTTTATGGTGCCTGGCGAAGGGACAGAAGTGGCAGTGGTCAAGCCCGTGACCGAGTCGCCTGAGGAAACAGCTGCACGAATTCGGCAGATGGAGAAGATCGCGGACTTCGCAATGGTGCCGCCAAAGCTCAACACATCGCCGCTGCCGGACTACGACTACGACAAGCTCGACTACGGTATGACGATCGGGATTGAACGCACACCCAACGGTCGCTTGTGGGCCTGCTGGGTGGCCGGTGGTGATAGCCCGGAAGCATTCTTTGTGCTGGCTACAAGTGATGACGATGGAGAGAGCTGGTCATCACCGCGACTGGTTATCGATACGCACTCCAGCGAATTGCCTCGGCCCCGCAGCATTCTTGTTGGCAATCTGTGGACGGACCCGCTCGGGCGATTATGGCTGATCTTCGACCAGTCGATGGATATGTTTGATGGTCGCGCCGGAGTCTGGGCTGCCATCTGTGAAAACCCGGATTCCGATCAGCCTGAGTGGTCAGCACCGCGACGCATCTGGCATGGTGTCACGCTCAACAAGCCGACTGTACTTTCGACTGGCGAGTGGATGCTGCCTGTCTCACTGGATCAACGCGGCGGGTTTGGGCCGTTCAAAGGTTGCTTCGGCGAACTTGATCCGCTGCGGGGAGCCAACGTGTTCATCTCGGTCGACAAAGGAGCAACGTGGCAGCGACGCGGCATGGCGACGTTTCCGAATCCCGACTGGCACGAGCACATGATTGTCGAACGCCAGAACGGTTCGCTCTGGATGCTGGCTCGTACGAGGAAGGGGATCATGGAATGCACGTCGACCGACCATGGCCGGACGTGGTCGATGCCCGCTGACTCGGCGATCAAACACCCGAACGCGCGGTTTCACATCCGTCGTCTCACCTCGGGCCGGTTGCTTTTGATTAAACACGGCGACCGAATTGACGGCCACTCCGGGCGAGTGCAGCTCAGTGCGTGGTTGTCCGACGATGACGGAAAGTCCTGGAACGGTGGATTGGTGCTCGACGAACGGAAAGGGATTTCGTACCCGGACGGTTTCCAGGCTCCCGACGGCATGATCTACATCTCGTATGATCGCAACCGATCGACCGACGGCGAAATTCTGCTGGCCCGCTTCACCGAAGATGATGTCCTTGCGACGAAGCCGGTCAGTCCCAGGTCAAAACTCAGAATGCTCATCAGTCGCCCGCTGGCTCCCCGATAGTCCAGACCCGAGCGAGACCGGTTACCTCAAAGTCTTCCGGTCGAGTTTTTGTCTTCAAAGCAACCTTGTAGATCTTGCCGATTCGATTGCAACTCACCAGTTCAGCCTCTATCGGGTTGCCTTTCGATTTGCGGTTCACTCCGGCAGCGGCAGCTCGAATCTTTCGGCCAGGTTTGAGATCCTCTGCAAGAACACTGGCCTCTTGAAAGAGAGTGAGTTCAAGGCTGTTGTCCGTGACGACATCGACATAGCCTGGCAGCCCTTCGACCGTCATCTTCTTCTGATGAATCGCCATTTGTTCAGTCTGAAACTTCAGCAGACTTTCGTCATCCAGAAACACATGCCATGCGATTCGCCCGCGGCCTTTCCCTGTACTCCGTGTCCTGGCCCGCAGCCTGTCGCCGACTTTAATGTCTGCAAACGTCGCGGGCTTGCCTGCCTCCCAGAACTGAGTGTCCTTGTCAGTCTGCAGGATCAGACCAGTTTCCCGGGTGAAGGTTCTATCGCCTTTGGCCCAGGTGAATGACAGCGAGCGATTCTCTGCGTCAATGGCGTCCACAAAGTAGTACTCCTTGTGACCGTTGAGCATATTCATCTCGTCCTGAATGTACGTCAGCCAGACCCACTCGCCAGCTTCGTTTTCGTGCATTCGGAAGATGGCCCGTTCGCCAATCCTGAAATCACTCAGATCGCCAAACGTTGCGTGGTGCAGCATCTCGGCGTACGGCATGGCCGTGAAATGGAAGACCTCATCATTGTGTTCAGCGCGAAACGTCCCTTTCCGTGTATCGAGATCGACACTTAGCAACTCGCCCCAGATACGCCTCATCCGTTCGAACGGAACGATGACCTGTCCCGGTGTGATCTTACGGACGGCCTTTTTCGGCTTCTGGTCATCCGCGAATGCATTCGGCAATGCCAATACAGCCAGAATCGCGACAATCGACAGGGAACAAACAGTTGTCTTCATAGTTAAACTTTCGAGGTTTGTTTCAGCATTTCGAAACTGACTGGTCGTTAATGATCCTGCCGCAGCCAACGTCGCCAGGCTGTGGATGGCGAAATCGGTTTGGTCCGATGCTCTCGCAAGCGGCGCTGGGGGGGAATCGCGATTGGCGTACGACTATTCCCGACCGAAGTAGCTTTCTTCGCGTGGCAGTGTCACGAACTCCCAGGAAGCCGGGTAGAAGCGGACGATCTTTGTGGGTCGGAAGCCTTCCAGAAGCATGCCGCATTCCAGTTGGATCTGGACGCCACTGCAGCCAGGAGCGACGGGCACTTTACTGATTTTCAGGATGTTGCCCCCTTTGCGATCGTTGGTCGGGTCGTAAGTCATGAGCGACTCATGCGCGACCGCAATCGTACCTTTGGGTGCCAGATCATTTTTTGCGCCGCCTTTACCGAACAATGCGGCCGGCCAGCCGAGCGGTTCGGGATTGATGATCGTCAATTCGTCGAACAGAGCGGGATCGACGCCGTCAAAAAACGTGAACGTCACGATCTGCTTTTTGTCGTCGACAGCGTCTACCCAGGCGGGCAGTCCGCGTTCACGAATGTGCAACTGGTGACGCGCCATCTGCTGATCGGTCGCCAGTTCGCGGCTGGCTTCGTCAATATAGATCTCAAGGATTCGACCGGGACCAAACAACCCAACCCACGTCAGGTTGAACTGCACTCGTTGATCCTTCGCCAGCGATTCGAGCGTGCCGAACCCCTGCTCTTTGAAGACTCGCGTGCGGCCCAGGAGATCGAACGACTTTGGTTCTCCAAGCGTTTTACCGTTCTGCAGAAGGCTGGCTGTCAGCTTCATCGTCTTCAGGTCGACGCTGTCGATTTTCCAGATCTGCTGCTGCCTTGTGTGGTAACTGAAATCGTCTTCAACGCGGATGCAGCGCCGGAACGCTGCTTCCGGCGAAATGCGATCGTGGAACACGGCCAGCGGCGGACGTTCGTCCGAGTCGTCTTTCAGGTAGCACCAGGTGTGTAGATGAGTGCCCAACGGGATATCGCACAACGCAGCCGGAGCGCCGTTGTAGTAGATGGAACCGTAAGGCAGCATGTCCAGAGGCAGCGGCAGATCCCAGACGCCTCGCTGCTGAGAATCGTTGCGATCAACGCGGATCACCAATTGCCGTTCGGTATGATCCATCCGGATGAGTTCACCCTGGATCGAGTGCGCGGATCCTTCCGGTGGAAACTGCCCACTCACGAGCTTGAACCAGGGCAGTTTCTGATCCACACCATCATCGGTGCGGAACTCAGGTTCCGCTGATTCGGCAGTTGCAAGACACGCACCAAGAGCAACGGTGAACAGCAAGGGGACAATGTTCTGCATGGTTACGCCACCACTTCTGAGATTACGCCCAGGCTGTCCTGGAACTGTTCGGTTTCCACACCGCATCGATGCATCATTGTCAGCAGCAGATTGCTGAGTCGTGCATGATCGTCGACCGGGCGACCGCAGATTTTATAGTGATCACTGGCTGCGGCGACGTTGTATTTTCCGATCTTTGGTAGATTGAAGTCGACGTGCCGACCGTGCTTCACACCGAGTTTCTTTCCGCCGGCATACAGGATTGGCAGGTTTGCGTTCCCGTGGCTGTGACCGTAGGACATGCCGCTGCCCCAGAGCACCTGTGTCGTATCGAGCAGGTTGCCATCGTCCTCTTGATGGGCCTTAAGCTGGTCGAGGAAGTAACTTAACTGCTCGACATGGAACGTGTCGGTTTGGGTGAGTCGACGCAGTTGTTCCGGGTCGCCGTTGTGGTGGGAAAGTCCGTGTCGAGTCTGCGAGATACCAATGTCCGGAATCGCTCCGCCGTTCGCTTCACTGCCGATCATGCAGGTGATGACTCGCGTCGTGTCGGTGCGAAGTGCCAGAACCATCAGGTCATAAAACAGTCGGTGATACTCGCGGACCTGATCCCGATTCATCTGTCGGGTGAATCGACCGACCACCGAACCATCGAGCGAGGGTCGCGGCACATCGAGCCAGGCTTCAGCCTTTTCGGTGCGCAGCTCGACCTGACGGACCGCCGTCAGATATTCGTCCAGCTTGTTGCGGTCTTCAGAACCCAGATTTCGGTTCACGCTTTGTGCGTCGCTGAGCACGGCGTCAAGAATGCTTCCGCGTCGATTCAGGCGGCGACGAACTGCCTCTTTGCCACCTCTTTCCTCGCCGAACATTCGCTCAAAGATAGACTTCACATTTCGTTCAGCCGGGATCTGAATTCCGTCGCGGGACCAGGCCAGCGAGAAACCGTCGATCGCCATCTCCAGCGACGGGAAGCGAGTGAACTCGCCCTGCACTTCGGCGATCAACTGGTCCGCCGAGACTGTGTTTCGAAAGGCTCCACCACTGCTGGGAACGTTCGCGCCGGTCAGCCAGACCTGATCGCAGTTATGAGCCTTGCCGATCACCATCGGGTGATGCAGTCCACTGACAGGTGTCACTTCGTGGCGGTGCCGTTCGAGCGACTGCAGCGGGGCGCTGAATTCATAATCAGCTCCCGCCTTTTCAATCTGCCAGGTCAGAGTGTTAACACCATTCGGAATGTAGAGAAATACGCTGCGTTTCGGTGTTGTCGATCTGGGCAGACCCGTCGCACCAAAGCCAGGCAACTGCATGCAGTTGAGCATTGGTAGAGCGATGCTGGCACCAAGCCCTCTTAGAACGTGACGACGGTTTAGCAGCCATTTATTGGATTGAATATTCACAGGTAAGAGCCTTTAGCGTTCAAGAGCACGAAGCGAGTGCCAGGGTTTGAAATTCAGTAGTAGCGAAAGTCGTCAGATCGGACCGGCCAAAACACTTGATGAGTTTTGCTACCCGTGGAGTATCAACGTCACCTCATTTGAAACAGGTCTGAAAGCACAAACGCTTCGACGATGTCTCGCACCGCGTAATTCTTTTCCCGGCTGACTCGGGCGATTTCGTCTAAATCTTCCCGATCTTCAAATGTCATTGTGCGGCGTAATCCAAAAGTTGCCAGCTTTTCGATGAACGTCCTGTTGAACTGGTCGAGGTCCGACATCAGTAACTGTTTCAGCTCTCGGGCGTCAGCGAATTTTCTTCCGTCCGGCAGAACACCGCTGGCATCAACCGCTGGATCGTCTCCCGTCCCTTCGACTTTTTCGTGAGTTCGCCATTCGCCAATCGCGTTGTAATTGTCGAACGCCATGCCCAGCGGATCAATATTTCTGTGGCACGACGCACATCGCGGGTCATGGATGTGAGCCTGCAGTTTCATCCGAATGGTCGCTTTGGGAGCATCGACCGGGTTCGGCTCGATCGGGTCTACGTTGGCCGGTGGAGGCGGTGGAGTCCTGCCAAAGATTGATTCTGACATCCACACGCCGCGATGGACCGGTCGATGCCGAGTGCCGTCCGAAGTGAGTGAGAGAATCGCTGCGTGCGTCAACAGGCCTCCACGATGATGTTCGGGCTTGAGTGAGACTCGCTGAAACTCGTCGACTGAAAATTCAGGCAGGCCATAAAACCCGGCCAGTCGAGGATTCACCATCGTCCAGTCTGAATCGATGAACTCACGCAGTGTTAAGCCCTTTTTCAACACTTCACCAAAGAATGCCAGCGGTTCCTCAATCATGCTCTGTTCAAGATGGCTGTCGTAATTGGGATAGATGTTCCTGTCCGGAGCGAACATGCCGACCTTCCGCAGCCGCAGCCATTGAGTCGGGAACGATCTGATGAAGCGATCTGATCGGGGATCGGCCAGCATTCGCGCCAGTTGGCGCTGCAGTTCGGGCTTGTTGTGTAACCGGCCCTGCTCCGCTGCGTTGAGCAGTTCGTCGTCCGGCATCGTGCTCCACAGGAGATACGACAAGCGCGACGCGATCTCCCAATCGTTCAACGTGTGCCGGTCCGCGTTCTGGTCGCCTTCCGCGAGAAAGAGAAAACTCTTCGAGCACAGGATGGCAGTCATCGCCGACTTGACTGCGTCAACGAACTTCTCACCGGCGGCGACTTCTCCTTCAACGATTTTCAGGTACGTCTCCAGTTCCCCGGCCTTGAGCGGTCGCCGAAATGCGCGTTTTGCCATGGCCTCCAGACCGGTGCGGACCTGATCCATGTTGCCTTCGTCTGTTGCCATGTATTCATCGCGGCGACGGTGTTCTTCTTCGGTCACGATCGGGCCCCGCATGGAAATCGAATCGATGATCAGGACGGGAACTCTGGGGAAGCCCTCTTCATCGGTGATTTTCATCTGCCACGGTGCGCGAGGATGCGCCGTCGTGATGAAGGGAATTCGGCTCGACGAGTTGTTTCGCGGATGCCTGGGCCCACCGGCGATGTTGATGACATGGATTTCGGGGTGACGCACGAGATGGGTTCGAAACGTCACGGTCATCGGCTTGTCTTCGGGCGCGATGATGTCCTTTTCGAACAGAACGCGATCCAGCTTGTGCTCGTACACCTGCATTCGAGGCGGTCGCTGTCCCTCGGGTTGTAAGCCGCAGACGGTGTAACTGATCTCATAAACTCCAGGTCCGGGAAAGCTGCGGCCTGGGCCGCGGAAGGGGCTCGATGCGCGAAAGAGTTCACCTGCGGTTGTCATCGGGTAACGCACTTTGTCAAGCAGTCCTGCCTTCTCAAGTCGCTCGTAATGAGGCTGTCCCGGCCGCATTTCGACGGCTCGCCGGCTGAGGTCGAGATACTCGACCTTCTTTTCCGGGTAAGCCTCGTCGAGAACGACTTCGGCAGCTGTCATGTACTTTTCGATATGTGTTGCGGACAGTGTCAGCACCGAACCCAGTCGCTCGAAGCCGTTCCACTCGGGGTCTTCGAGCAAGCCACCAGGATCGGCTGCGTCGTACTCGACACCGATGAGATCCCGCACCGAATTGACATACTCGTCACGCGTCAGTCGGTGGTACGACACTCGATCCCTCCGCGCCATCCGAATCGCTTCGCCCTCTTTGATGCGGGCCGCCAGCCATTCGACGATCGTCGCGCTCTCGTCCGCCGACGGTCGCTGCTTCACCTCTTCGGGAGGCATCTCGCCGGAGTTGATGCGCTCGATGACCTCGGCCCAGTGCGAGGTGTCGTTGAGCCCGACTTCGCGCGATAACGTGTCGATCCGGAAGTCTCCCTCCTGCGTCTGTGCGCCATGGCACCGGATGCAATGAGCCTGAAGATAGGGTTGCAGATCCTTGTCGAAGGAAGGCTCGGCCAGCGCAATCCCCGAACTCAGTAGAGCGGCCAGAAAAACAAAGGTGGAAAAGCGGTGGATCATGGTGGTAGCACTTTGTGTCAAAACAGGCTCTCGATGGTCGGCAGTTTCAATTTGTGATTCGTCTGTCAATCCGCCAGTAGCCTGGTAGAACATTTAACGTTTCGGAGTTTGTGTTCAGGAAAGTCTGATGCCGGTACGAGGCGCGAGCGAGTGAATCGTCGTACCAGGAAACCTGACTCAACATGTCGATTGCAGCCGCTGTTTCGGACTCCATCCTGTCGACAGTCAATCGGTCATCACCAGCCAGCTAAAAGCATGACGCATGTGAACCCGAATTCGAATCGAGGTCCGGCTCAATGTTCGAGTAGCACAGGCAAAAATGCCAGTCGCTGTTGCGGAAAGAGCTGCATATCGGGAATCGCGAACCGTCTCGTGGGAATCCATGTCGATGGGAGCACGCGTTCAAAGTGAAGCGTTTTCAAAGACTGTTCCCCCACGAAAGGAGGTCGACAATGACATATTCCGATTTCTCTCTGGCTTCGCCGCGTTGCGGAAATCTCTGTGTTGAGGAGTTCTGAACGTCGCCTTCGTGCGACAGACACAGCTCTTGCGGCGGGGCCTCACCCACTTTTTCTGATGTCAGAAAACGCCATTTCTTCGTGAGAGCAACATGCCATTCAATCAACGTCAGCGCAAGCAAATGCTCGCGTGTTGTGGTGAGATTCAGGGAGACGACGGTCTTGATCCGCGTCGATTCTACGATAGCCAGTCCAGGGTGAGCAGCAAGCGGGACCGGAAAGCTCAGCAACTTTGCCGACAGGTCGAACAGACGCTCAGTCTGGTTCTCAGCGGCGATTTTGCAGACGAGCTGTTACAGTCGCTTTTGGTTGAGTCGGTCGTGCCGGCGCCGAATGCGTCACAGCTTCTGGTGACTGTCAGTGCTGAGGGCAGTGGTGGGAACGCCGTCGAAAACGGTTTCATCCTGCAGAAGCTGGAAAATGTGTCCGGCCGGTTGCGGGCTGAAGTCGCGGCGGCGATTACTCGAAAGAAAACACCGCGGCTGATGTTTCAGGTCGTGTCTCGACTGAGCTGACCTGGCCGACGACGACTGTCGTTCAAAATGAAGAAACGCCCCTGATTCGGTTTCCCGGGTCAGGGGCGTTCTCGGTGACAGTAGATTTATCGCTGCAGCATGGTAACGACGCAGTTGGCCAGTGCCGCTTTGCTCGATCCGACCATTCAATAACCGGTCACCATGGCGACAATGGCTACCAGAGTCGTCCGTCCAGAAGAGTCGGGTGCCGCAGGCGCAGGATGGTCCGCCCTCAGCTGACGATGAAGCGCTCTGCATTTCAGTCATTCAGGCGGAGTCATTCAGGCGGAGTCATTCAGGCGGAGTCATTCAGGCGGAGTCATTCAGCGAAAAATCGTGAGCAGCCTGCCTCATTCGACGAAGAATTCGCTGGATTTGGCTGCGGGATCGTCTGTTCCCCAGTCGATTTGCTTCGCCGTTCGCTGCACGCGTGGAACGTGCTTCGAGCAATGGATGTAGGCTTCCTCGATTTTTACGACAACCCATCGTTCGACCGTTGCGACGATCGACGGATCATGCTGCTCAATATGGTCGGCGAGGATTTCGGGAAGTTCTGATTCAGGATAGCTGTGCGCTTCGCCGTTGACGTGCAGGCCGACGGTCGTGTCGAACATGTCGAGAAACACCAGGCCCACATGCGGATTTTCCAGGATGTTCCCGAGGCTCGCGTAAACCCCGTTCCCTCGGTACTCCGGCCACGCCAGAGTTGCTTCGTCCAGCACAAGCACGAAGCCAGCATTTCCAAACCGAGGCGAGCAGTCGCAATTCCCACTCGCATCAGCCGTCGCCACAAAAACCATTTCCTGCCGACAAATCAGCGAAACCATTTTCTCGGTCAGCGAACTCCGCATCTGGCGATCATAAAACTGACAAGCTCGATCCGACGAACCCATTTCCGTCTGCAAAAGTCGCTCACCAGCTTCAGTGTTTACCATCTTGATGCTTTGACTTGAGTTCAGTTTCAGATTGAGACTTCACAGGTTGGCCCAACCAGAATGACCGGGTGCCGCATGTCCAGTATGCCGCGACCGCAGCTTACGGTGAAAACAACGATTTCAGCTAAAGCGTTTCTGAACGATAAAGCGGCCTCTCCGCGACCCACTCATTCGGGACGGACCACCCGGTAATGAAATCTGTCTTCAAAATTGGTTCTACGTCGCGCTGTCCAGCCACGGGAGTGGTTCGCCGGCGGGGGGGAGGGCTACGAGGTCGACTCCAGTGACGGCGGCGTGGGTCAGTACTTCGGCGGCGGCCTCTTCAGAAGGAACGCTGTCGAGATTCAACACAGCCAGGGCGTCTCCGCCGTTGTCTTCACGGCCGAGAGACATGTGTGAAATATTCACGCCGTGCTGACCGCAGACGGTTCCGATGAAACCGATCAGGCCAGGCTTGTCTTCATGCCGGAAGATCAGAAGCTGGCCGTCCAGGTAAGCGTCCAGGTGGAAGCCGTCTAGCCGGACCAGTCGCAGGAAGCGGTCGCCGAAGATCGTGCCGGAAACGCTGAACTCGCCGTTGTCGGTGACCAGCGTCGTGCTGACGAGCGAGGTGAAGTCGCCGCCTTCTCGCGATGATGACTCGGTGATCTGGATGCCTCGTTCGCGAGCGATTGATTCGGCGTTGATGATGTTGGCCGGTTCTTCGGCTCCGGAACTGAGTAGTCCGGCAACGAACGCTGACGTGATCAGCCGCGTTTTCTTTTCCGAAACTTCTCCACGGTATGTGATCTTTGCTTCCTGAATTCCTGCCGATTTGAATCGTTGTTTCAGGAGCTGAGTCTGCAGCAGGCCGAGCCGGTATCCCAGATCGAGGTACGCTTTTGATTCCTGAAGTTCCGTGCCGGAAATCGGTGCCATGTTGATGGCGTGTCGAACTTCGTTGTTGACCAGAAATGCGGTGATGATGTCGGCCGCTTCGACGGCGACTGCTTCCTGAGCTTCTTCGGTAGACGCTCCCAGATGAGGAGTCGTGATGATGTTCTCAACGCCTCGGATTGGATCGTCTTTGGCGGGAGGTTCCTGCGGATAAACGTCCAGGCCGGCGCCGGCGATCGTTCCGTTTTTCACGGCTTCGACAAGGTCAGCTTCGTCAACGATGCCGCCGCGAGCACAGTTGATGATGCGTGCTCCCGGTCGCATTTTTTTCATCCGCTCGGCGTTGATCAGACCTTTGGTTTCGGGAGTCAGCGGCGTGTGGACGGAGATGTAGTCGCACTTGTCGATGACGTCGTCGACTTCGCGAAACAGCTCGATGCCAAATTCACGCGCGCGTTCTTCGGAAAGGAACGGGTCGTAGCCGATGACCTTCATTTCGAAGGCGAGTGCCCTCTTCGCCAGTGTCAGGCCGATTCGTCCCAGACCGATCACGGCGAGCGTTTTTCCCGCCAGCTGCGAGCCGGTGAACTTCTTGCGGTCCCAGCCGCCAGCCTTCATCGTGGCTGCGGCCTGAGGGATGTTTCGTGACAAAGCAGCCATCAGAGCGAAAGCGAGTTCCGCCGTACTGGTGGTGTTTCCAGCCGGCGTGTTCATCACGATGATGCCTTCGCGAGTTGCTGCGTCGAGGTCGACATTGTCGACGCCAACTCCCGCACGCACGATGACTTTCAGCCGAGGCTGACCAGCCAGCACTTCGGCAGTCAGCTTGGTCGCGCTGCGGATGATGACGCCGTCGACGGCCTGCAGTTGCTCGCGGACGTTTTCCGGCGAGCCCATCACGATTTCCAGCTGCGGAGATTCCCGCAGGATGGCCAGGCCGGCTTCGGACAGATTATCGGTGATGAGAACTCGGAGTCTGGAATCGCTCATGGTGCTGAAAACTGTTGATCTAACTGGGTGAGTGAAGTGGACATCGGGACATGCGTAACTGGCAAATTGCCCCTCAATCGCCCTGCGCGAGTCATAATCGCAGTACCCGGCGAACAAAAGGGACAGACCCGCGATTCGACCGAAATTGGTCTCAGCCGGCCAGGTCAGTGTCGGAAATCATGACGCGACGGTGATGATTTCGGTTCAGTCTTCTACCTGATTGATGCTCGCCACCAAAAAACGGGCGTCGCTGCCAGTTGTAGCAACGACGCCCGATGGAATTAGAGAGCTTTCGAAATCTTCGACTTCGTACACGAACTGGCCCGTCAGGCCGCTTTCGAATCAGGCATGCCGAAAGGGTAGGACACGGTGGCCGGGTTGCCGACGTTGAGGGCGGTTGCCAGTCCCTCGACGACTCGGTCCTGCTGAGCCTCGGTCAGTTCGGCAAAGATCGGCAGAGACAGGACTTCGGCAGACGCTCGTTCGGCTTCGGGCAACTGGCCCTGTTTGTAACCGAGTCCGGCGAAGCATTCCTGGAGGTGCAGCGGCGTCGGGTAGTAGATCGCCGCGCCGATCTGTTGCTCACGCATCGAATTCAGAATTTCGTCACGGCGGCCATCGCCGACTCGGATGGTGTACTGGTTGTAAACGTGCCGATTCTCAGGATCCGAGACCGGGATGTCGATCTGGTCAGTCAGTTTCTGTGCCTCGCACAACTCTGCATAGCGAGCGGCGTTGGCGATGCGGGCTTCTGTCCAATTTTCAAGGTGGCGAAGTTTCACTCGGAGAACAGCCGCTTGCAGCGCATCGAGGCGGCTGTTGAAGCCGATTTCTTTGTGAGAATACCCGCCGAGATCACCGTGGACACGCAGTCTTCGTATTTTGCCAGCAAGGTCGGAATCGTCAGTCGTGATGATTCCACCATCGCCAGCGGCTCCCAGGTTCTTGGTTGGGAAGAAGCTGAAGCTGCCTGTTCTGCCCAGGACCCCTGCTTTGCGGCCATTGTAGGTCGCTCCGATGGCCTGGCAGGCGTCTTCGAAGACGAATAGGTTGTGCTTGAAGGCGAGTCGCCAGATGGGGTCCATGTCGGCGCACTGGCCGAAAATGTGGACCGGCATGATCGCTCGCGTTTTTGGAGTAATCGCCGCTTCGATGGCTGCCGGATCGATGTTGTACGTGTCGGGCAGGATGTCGACAAAAACGGGAGTCGCCCCGGTTCGGCAGATCGCTCCGGCCGTTGCGAAGAATGTGAACGGCGAAGTAATGACTTCATCGCCCGGACCGATGTCCATTCCGAGCAGCGAAAGCAGCAGAGCGTCCGACCCGGACGCGCATCCGATGGCGTCTCGCGAGTCGCAGTACTCGGCGATTTCGAATTCCAGTTCGGCGACTTCGTCGCCAAGGACGAAAGCCTGATTTTCGAAAACCTGCTCGACCGCGGCATTAATCTCGGGCCGAATCGTCTGAAACTGAGCTTTCAGATCGATAAATGGGACAGGTTCGGGTTTGTTTGAGGACGACGGATTGACCCCGGCCATCAGCGACTCCATTCGCGACAGGGTGATGTAGTGGTGCGGGAATTTACGACCAGCCAGGAAAATGTGTCAATATGGCGATTTCTTCGTGAGCATTTCAGTCGTTTTTCCGCACGATCCGACAACCGACTCCGTCGGCGTCACTTAAATCGATCGACCGATTGCCAGGAAAGGTGCAGTATTTCAGCCGGGCGGCGGAAGAAATCATCGAACATTCTCGCCACCGACAGGTCATCAGATTTCTGAAGAGACGCAGATACTCGCTTCGAAATCTGGTGTCGTCGTGAAGCGGTGGCTCGTTTGCTAGCATTCCCGCTGCACTGTTCCTACTGCGAGGAAAATTCCGATGTATTGTCAGCACGGTTTTCGGCTCCCGTTTCATGTCGTTGTCCTGGTCGCCTGCGCGGTGACGTGCACTGCACGCGCCGACGTTTTTGATGATCACACGTCGTACTGGCTGAGGCGAAGTGTTTCAGAAATGAAGCCGCTTGAATCGCTGGCGATGCGCGATTCACTTTCGCTGAAGTCGATCGGTCGCGGCATCGGTTCGCCGTGCATTGTCGTTCACACGGACGATGACAACTGGACGAAGGCGCTGGTCACGTGGGGATTCCGCAAAGGCACCGACGGCGAGCGGGTTCCAGTCGTCCTGATCGAACGCTTTGTGAACTACCGCGGAGACCGACAGACGCTCACGACGGCCGCCGGCAAGGACGTCATGCTGTTTCCAGGTTTTGGATTCAACTTTGACATTGGTCAGGTGGTTCCTGCCGGGCAGGGTGAAGACATCGTTTGCGTTGATGATGGAGTACTCAAACCTGCGGCGAAGTCGAAACTGTTCGCCCTGGACGGTCCGGCGACTCCAGAACCCGACCCGGCCGAACGTCCCGATCCGACGTCGCACACGGGAGTGATTCCAACCGACTTTGCCGGCTCATGGAAAGTCAGAATTGACGGCCGTTGGGAAGGTGTCTGGGAGCTTGACGTCGAAGAACGCCGGATCTTCGGTCGGTTCATTTCAGACGAAACGAAAAGTGTTTACGAGATCGCCGGGAAGATCGCCGCATTGCCTCACAACGCGAAGTTGAATATCGAACTTGCCAACGCGTCACAGACCATTGACGCGTTTTTATGGACCAAAGACAAATCGGCGATGGCTGGCTTTATGGTGATGGCCGATCGGAAGCTTGGCTTTTACGCGACCCGGATCAAACCGGAAACTTCTAAAGTCGAAGCTGCTCAAGACGAAACGCCCAGGGAATAAGGCGGCACAAACATGAAGATTCTCCTGGCCAACCCTCGCGGATTCTGTGCCGGCGTGAACATGGCGATTGAGTGTCTGGACGAAGCGATCAAGCGGTTCGGCACGAAAATTTACGTGTACCACGAAATCGTCCACAACCGGTACGTCGTCGATCGATTCACTCGGCAGGGAGTCACCTTTGTCGACACGATTCAGGAAGTGCCGGAAGGTTCGATCCTGCTTTACAGTGCTCACGGTGTCTCGCCGGAAGTCCGTCAGCAGTCGAAAGAACGAAAGCTGCACACGATCGATGCCACCTGCCCGCTGGTCACAAAGGTGCATCTCGAAGCGATCAAGTATGCCAGAGAGGGCTACAACATCGTGCTGATCGGTCATGAAGGGCACGACGAAGTGATCGGCACAATGGGCGAGGCTCCGGAAAGCATCACGCTGATCGAAACTCCCGACGCAGTCGACGAGTTGCCGTTTTCTGGCGATGCGAAGATCGCTTACCTGACTCAGACGACGCTGAGCGTCTCCGAAGCCGAAGCCATCATCGAAAGACTTCGTCAACGGTTCCCGAACATTCATTGCCCTCCGAAGGACGACATCTGCTACGCCACGACCAACCGGCAGGAAGCGATCGACACCCTCGCCACGAACGCGGATGCCGTGATCGTGCTGGGCAGTCAGAACAGTTCGAACAGTCGTCGTCTGATGGAACTCGGAGCGTCGCACGGAGCGAAGGCGTTTCTGATCGACGGAATCCACGAACTGCCCGACGACGCGTTATCGGCGGACGACACCGTGCTGATTTCGGCCGGCGCCAGCGCTCCCGAAGTTGTCGTGCAGGGTTGTGTTGACGCTCTGGTTGAGAAATACGGGGCTGAAGTAGAAAGCATCGTCGTCCGGGAAGAGCACGTCAGCTTTCCGCTGCCCAAAGAACTGCGACTGATCACGGTTGATTGAAGGATAGTCAGTCGACTGAAACTGTCTGAGAACAAGGCTCAACCATGCGACTGCTGGACCGTCTGGAACGGAAACTGAGACCCTATGCCGTTCCAAATCTGACCCTGGTCATCATCATGGGGCAGGTGCTGGCGTATATCGTCAACCAGTCGAATCCACAGGTTCTGGAACGCATGGTTCTGGTCCCTCGACTGGTCATGGAAGGTGAAGTCTGGCGGCTGGGCAGTTTCTGTTTTGTCCCTCCAATGACGAATCTGCTGTTCTTCTTTTTTGCGATGATGATTTTCCACATGATGGGTTCGGCTCTGGAGCAGACCTGGGGCACTGTTCGTTACAACCTCTTCCTGATCAGCGGCTATCTGGCAACTGTCGGCGTTGCGTTCGTCTATCCGGACCAGATGGCGACAAACATGTTCATCGGCACGTCGGTTTTTCTGGCGTTTGCCTGGCTTTATCCCGACTACGTCTTTTACATCATGTTTGTTCTGCCAGTGAAAGTTCGCTGGCTGGCCCTGCTGACATGGATTGGTCTGATCTACGCGTTGATTGTCGGGAATATGCAAACGCGACTTTTCGTGCTGGCCGGGGTCGCGAATTTTCTGCTGTTCTTCGGTCAGGAAATCATTCAGCGGACGCATTCGAAGGGACGCCGCATTCAACACAAGGCGAAGGTCGCTGCAGAATCGAAGAAGCCCAAACACGAATGCACCGTTTGCGGGGTCACCGACAAGTCGGACCCGACGATCGAATTTCGATACTGCAGCAAGTGCGAAGGTGCCTTGTGCTATTGCGAAAACCACCTCCGCGACCACGCTCATGTCGGCAACGTCGATGCATGAGTGAATTCGCTCGACGACGGGTTTCTCGTCCGTTTTTCAACAGGCTGCTAACCGTCTGACGACGGTGCTGACAGTGACCAATCCGCTTTGCATGCTCTCCACGGAAAACACCGAGTCAGAAACAGATCGTATTCACAGGAAACACTGAGTCAGGAGATAAGAAGATTTCAATGCTCCGTGCCCTCTGTGAACTCTGTGGCTAATCTCCGAAATCCAGAACCACGAACGGCCTTTTCATGCCTTACGCCGCAAGTCTCTCGCAACTTGGACCCACCGCCGACGCTATCGAATCCGTCTGCTCGGAAGTTCTTGAACAACTCAACGGTGAAACTCCGGACCTGTCGTTCGTTTTTGTTTCGCATCACCACCGAGGCTCGTTCCACGAACTCGCAGAGAAAATCCAGCAGCGACTGAACTCGAAAGTGCTGCTCGGTTGCGCGGCTGAATCGGTTGCCGGTGGTGAATTCGAAATCGAAAACGAACCGGCGATGAGTCTCTGGTCGGCGGTTCTGCCGGGTGCCAGTCTGCTGCCGTTTCATCTGGAGTTTGAGCGAACTCCGGATGGCATTGTCTCGTCCGGCTGGCCGCCGGCGTTTGAAACGCCGCAGGACGACGTGCGAGCGGTCTTCCTGCTCGGTGAGCCATTTTCAACGGCTATCGAGCCGATTATCGAGCGACTGGGTGTCGATCTTCCCGGCACGCCATTGATCGGGGGCATGGCCAGTGGCGGTCGTGGTCCAGGCGAAAATGGATTGTTCCTGAACAACGAACACGTCGGCTTCGGAGCCGTTGGCGTGATGGTGCAGGGCGGGCCACAAATCGAGTCCGTGGTGTCTCAAGGTTGCCGACCGATTGGGCCAAACTTCATTGTTACAAAGGCAGAAGACAACCTCGTGCAGGAACTCGGCGGCAAGCCAGCGATGCAACGTCTGCAGGAAATCTTTGCCGAACTGCCGGAACGCGATCAGGAACTTGTTCAACAGGGTCCGCACCTGGGCATCGTCATGAACGAGTATCAGGAGAAGTTCGAGCTGGGTGATTTTCTCATCTCAAACGTCGTTGGCGTCGACAAAGAATCCGGCGCGGTCGCGATTGGCAATCGGGTCCGAGTCGGCCAGACCGTCCGGTTTCACGTTCGGGATGCTCAAACCGCTCACGAAGAACTGCACGCGCTCTTGACGAGGTCCGTCGAGAATTCTGAAGTCGCACCCGGAGCGGCGCTCCTGTTCAGCTGCAACGGACGCGGCACTCGGCTGTTCCCCGGCGCGAACCACGACGCCGGGTCGATTCAGAAACGACTGGACAAGGTGCCGCTGACCGGCTTCTTTGCTCAGGGAGAGCTCGGCCCGGTCGGCGGTAAGAATTACATTCACGGTTACACAGCCAGTATCGCCGTCTTTCGCGACTAAACCATTTTCATAGTTTCTGTGCAGGAGCCGACCCTCGGAATCGCCATTGTTTCCTTTGTGGCCCTCCTGCAGAACACTGAAAACGAATTCGGAAAGCGATCCAGCTTGTTGTTCGATGTCTCTCTCGCAAACTTGCCGTAGGGTGCGTCTTGACGCACCAGCAATTTGCGGGATGTTGTGGTGTGTCGAGACGCACCCTGCCAAATAGTTTGTAAACACCGACTACTCAATCCATCAGTGGATTGTGAATTTCGAGAAAAGGATGCTCAAACATGACGGATCAGCGTGAAGCAACAACTGCCGACCTCACCGATAACCCTCTGCTGTGCATGGAGGGGCTGCCAAAGTTCGACCAGATCAAACCCGAGCACGTAGTTCCTGCCGTAAACAAGTTGCTGGCGGATGCCGAGCAGGCGTTATCGGAACTCGAAGGGTCAATCGAGCCAACATGGGAAGGTTGTTTCGCGAAGCTCGAAGAGATCGACCGTCCGTTCGAATATGGTTGGGGTCCGGTGTCGCACCTGTTTGGTGTGAAAAATTGCCCCGAGCTTCGCGAAGCCTACGAAGCAGTGCTGGATGACGTCGTTCAGTTCGGGTTGCGAGCTTCGCAAAGTCGACCGATCTACGAGGCGTGTATTGCCCTTCGAGACGGAAGCGACTGGGACAAACTTTCGCCGACTCGGCAACGGATCGTCGAAAAGAAGATCCAGTCAGTCGAGCTGTCTGGCATCGGTCTCGAAGGTCCGCAGCGGGAACGCTTCAACGAGATTGCACAGGAACTCTCAAAGTTAAGCACGACGTTTTCGAACAACGTGCTCGACGCAACGAAGCTGTTCGAGCTGGTTCTCACCGAAAAAGGCGACGTCGATGGTTTGCCCGATAGCGCACTCGCGATGGCGGCTCAGTCGTTCAATCAGAAACAGGCGGAACGTCTTGCAGAAACCGGTGGCGATCCGGAGTCGGTGGACGAGGCAACGGCGGCGTCCGGGCCGTGGCGATTTACGCTCGATGGCCCGAGCTTTCTGCCGTTCATGCAGCACTGCCGCCGCAGCGACCTTCGCGAGAAACTTTATCGAGCGTTTATCACCCGCGCGTCGGAAGGTGAGTTCAGCAACGAATCGAACATCAATCGCATCCTGACGCTGCGTCAGGAAAAAGCCGAACTGCTTGGGTTTGAAAACTATGCGGAGATGAGCCTCGCAAAGAAAATGGCGCCGAGTATCGCTGCCGTTGAAGAGATGTTCGAAACGCTGCGTTCGGCATCCTGGGAAGCCGCCGCCGCCGACATGGAAGAGATCCGCGAGTTGGCGAAGTCAGAAGGTTGCACCGACGAGTTGAAACACTGGGACGTTGCCTTCTGGGCAGAACGGCTGCGTGAAAAGAAGTTCGACTATACTGACGAAGAATTGCGACCGTACTTTCCGCTGGAGAAAGCTCTGGCGGGGATGTTCGATCTGGTCGAACGAATTTTTGGGATCAAAGTTCGACAGGCAGAAGACGCTCCGGTCTGGCACAAGGACGTTCGCTATTTCGAAGTGCTCGACAGCGACGGCTCCAGCATCGCGGCGTTTTATCTCGATCCGTACTCACGCCCGGAGAACAAACGCGGCGGTGCCTGGATGGACGATTGCCTCGGTCGAAAACTGATCGCCGGCAATGTGCAGCTTCCTGTCGCTCACCTCGTTTGCAACAGCACGCCGCCCGTTGGAGACAAGCCATCACTGATGACGTTTCGAGAAGTCGAAACGTTGTTCCATGAATTTGGCCACGGATTGCAGCACATGCTGACGACGATCGACGAAGCCGACGCGGCGGGAATCAGCGGTGTCGAGTGGGATGCTGTCGAGTTGCCCAGTCAGTTCATGGAAAACTGGTGCTATCATCGTCCGACCGTCGCGAGCATTTCCGGCCATTACGAAACAGGCGAACCGTTACCTGATGAACTGTTCGAAAAACTGAAAGCGTCGCGAACGTTCCGAGCCGGTTCAACAACGCTGAGGCAGCTCACGTTTGGAATAACAGACATGCTGCTGCACGGTGGCTTCGCGCCGCCTCAGGACGGAGACACATCCGGTGAAACGGTTTTCGACGTTCAGAGCAAAGTTGTCGAGAAAACATCAGTGCTGCCGATGCTCAAAGAAGACCGCATGCTGTGCTCGTTCTCGCACATTTTTTCCGGCGGATACGCAGCCGGTTACTACAGTTACAAATGGGCGGAAGTTCTGAGTGCCGACGCGTTCAGTGCCTTTGAAGAAGCGGGACTTGACGACGAAGAAGCGGTTGCGAAAGTGGGACGTCGATTCCGTGATACCGTGCTGGCCCTTGGCGGCAGCCGGCATCCGATGGACGTTTTCCGGGATTTCCGTGGCCGCGAACCAGACCCGATTCCGCTGCTGAGGCACAGCGGTCTTGTTTAATCCGTCGCGTGTTTATTGGGTGACGACTGAAACCTGGTTCTCCCGATGTGGGTACGTTGTTCTGCTGAGCGGATCGTGTCTGGTTCGCGGTATCAGAATCGGTGGCCCCTCGGGAGCGAAGTTGTGGCGCAATCTGAAATGTTGCAGACAGTCCCACCTGCCAATCCCGATGATCCGCCGGACGATGGCAGTTCGGAAATATCGTTCGAAGAAGCTCCACCGGAACTGATTGCCGAACACGATGGAGTCGATGTCACGTCGTATCGCCTGCCGCCTCGCCCGGCGATTTTGAAGCATCCGATTCGTGCATTCTTCTGGTTCGTGAGAGCCGGTTTCGGCATTGTCAGCCTGGTCCTGCTGCTGGCCGTCATTGCGGCGATTCCTGTTGTTAACTTTCTGGCCCTTGGGTACCTGCTCGAAGTCGAAGGCCGAGTCGCTCGCACGGGCAAGCTTCGAAATGCGTTCCTGCTGCTGGATGTGGCACCTCGGTTTGGTGCGATCACGCTGGGCATCTGGTTGTGGGTGATTCCGCTCAGGCTGATCTCAACCATGCGGGGAGACGTCGCGTTTCTTGATCCAGGCGGAAATGCCGAACGGTTTCTCAATGCCTTCTCGCCGTTCTTCGCCGCGCTGGTGGCAACGCATCTGTGTCTGGCATTGGCTCGGGGAGGCAGTCTCAGTTGTTTCTTTCGACCAATCAAGAACGCCCGCTGGCTGTTGAAACGTTGGCACTCGGGCGACTACATGGCTCACGCGACAGCCGGTGTGCAGGACATTCTCTTAAGGCTGAGACTGCGGCACCACTTCTGGCTGGGAGTCCGTGGCTTCGCTGGGGCATTCATCTGGCTGGCGATTCCGACGGCTTTGTTCGCGGCGGCGAGACCCGACAATGGTGGAACAATTTTTCTCTCGATTGCAGGCGGGTTGGGGCTGATTGTTGTTTTCAGTTGGCTACCGTTTTTGCAGGCTCGGTTTGCGATGACGGGCGAATGGCGGGACATGTTCGACCGGAAATCCATCAGGCAACTGTATCGCAGAACTCCGCTGGCCTGGTTCATCGCCCTGGCGACCGTGTACGTGATGGCTCTGCCGCTCTATCTGCCTAAAGTTTATCTGCTCCCCAGCGATGCCATGTGGCTGGTGACAATCGTCTTTATCGTGACGATCTACCCCGCTCGAGTCCTGACTGGCTGGGTCGTTTACCGGGCGACGCATCGCGAAACCGAGTCGTGGTTCGGCTGGCGCTGGCTGAGTCGAACGCTGACCGTGCCGCTGCTGGCTCTGTACGTCTTCCTGCTCTTCTTCACGCCGCTGATCGGTGAGCACGGCAAGCGCATTCTTTTCGAACATCACGCCCTGTTGCTGCCGGTTCCGTTCTGAGTGAGCGGTTTCGAGCGGCTTCGCGCCGGCGTCCGAGCGTGACAGAATGCCGCGTCGACGAACTCGTTCGTCAAGCATTCACCGTAGTCGAAGCAGGACGTCGCTGAGCTATGAAGATTACACGCATTGCCGCCTACCGAGTCGAACTTCCGCTGCACGAAGGCAGCTACAAATGGTCGGGCGGAAAATCGGTCGACGTTTTCGACAGTACGATCGTGCGGGTTGAGACCGACGACGGCGTCGTTGGTCACGGTGAAGTCTGCCCGCTTGGTCCGTTTTACCTGCCGGCTTACGCGGCTGGAGTCCGAGCGGGAATCGCCGAACTGGCTCCGCATCTGATTGGTCAGGAGGCGACGGAACTTGGCAAGCTGAACCAGCTCATGGACGCTGCCATGAAGGGCCATCCCTACGTGAAGTCGGGAATCGACATCGCCTGTTGGGATATCCTCGGTCAGGTGGCCGGTGTTCCTGTTTGCACGCTGCTTGGAGGTCGTTGGGGAGACGACTTTGTTCTTTACCGCGCGATCTCTCAGCAGTCTCCGGAAGAGATGGCAAAGAATGTTGCCTCGTACCGGGAAGAAGGGTATCGCCGATTCCAGTTGAAAGTCGGCGGAGATCCCAACGAAGACATCGCTCGAATTCATGCTGTGGCTGAAGTTCTGCAGCCCGGTGACAAACTGGTCGCCGATGCCAACACCGGCTGGCTGATGCACGAAGCCGCTCGGGTGGTACGAGGCGTCAAAGACGTCGACGTTTACATCGAACAACCGTGCGTGAGCTATGAAGAGTGCCTCTCCATTCGCGAGCGAACCGATCACCCGTTTGTGATGGACGAGGTGATTGACGGTGTGGATGCTCTGTTGAAGCTGCATTCCGACCGGGCCGCTGACGTCGTCAACATTAAGATCAGCAAGTTCGGAGGTCTGACCAGAGCTCGTCAGGCGCGTGACCTGTGCGTTTCGCTGGGCATTGCGATGACGATCGAAGACAGCTGGGGAGGCGACATCACCACCGCGGCGATCGCCCACCTGGCTCACAGCACACCGACCGATTTCCTGTTCACATCGACCGACTTTAACAGCTACGTCACCGTCAGTAACGCCGCCGGCGCTCCACAGCGAATCAACGGTCGCATGTCAGCATCGACAGCTCCCGGCCTCGGAGTACAACCACGTTTCGAGATCCTGGGCGATCCACTCGTCGATGTGTCTTAGCAGCCATTTCATAAAGCAGCAGACACGCTCGGTCGCGCTTCCAATGCCAGTTATCGAGTATGCCAGGGTTCGGTCAGGGGTTTGGCGCCGTTCAGTTCGGCATAGCCTATGCCTGTTGTGCCGGCGGGATTGGCGCCAAAGTAGCGTTCGTCGATTGGTTCCGAAGCCGGCTGCCAGCGGACGTCTACCGACAATCGAGTCCGGTTGATCGGCGAGCAGTTATCGAACGATCCGTGCATGGTCGTCATGCCGAACAGAATGACGTCGCCGGGTTCGAAGTTCGCTGTCAGCAGCCGCGAACCGCGACTCCGGGCAAACTCGACCGCGTCGTCCATCATCTGTACCTGCGGCGAGTCTTTCGAGTTGTAATCGATGGTCTGAATTGGCTTGATCAGATCGTCGAAGCGGTGCGAATTCTCCAGAACAAACAGCGGTCCTTCCGTGGTTGGAATGTCGCCGATCGCCGTCCATGCAGTGACGACGTTCTTTGTTCCGCGAGAAAAGAACGGCAGGTCGTAGTGGAGAAACGTAAAACGTCCCGGAACACCGGGACGAAGGAAGATGAAGTTGTAGCCGCGCGATGGCTCACCAAAGAGTGTGTCCAGGACGTAATGCATCTCCGGCCCGTGAGTGACTCGTCGCAGCGCCGGACCTTCGCTCACCGACTGCCAGAACGCTCCGCGTTCTGACGGCTTAGCTGGCCGCTGACTTTGCCCTGTGAAAATTCCCTCAACCGGTGGCTCCGCGATTTCTCCTACATCAGCGAGTCGCCCAAAAACTTCATGGCGTGCCATCGCGATCGACGACGGCCCGACCACGCCTCGCAGAAAAACGTAACCGTCATCACACATTCTGGCCTGCAAAGCTGCCGAGTCGGCCATGACGTCCGTGCTGTCACGAAACACTCCGACAATGTCTGTCGGAACAGGCTTTCCGTGAACCCGGCAATCAAACATGGCGTGCAATTCTGGACGTGAGGCAATGAAGGTGAAGAAGTTTTTCTGGCGGCAGCGGGGTATCATCTGACTCGCTCATGAGTTCATCCCGTCTGGAGTTTCGCCATGATCTCAACGTTCCGATGTCTCGTCTATGTGACAGTAGTTGTCGCCGCGTTTCCTGCCATCACCTGTGCGATCGATACGGTTGAGTTGAAGACCGGAGCCAAAGCAACGGGGACGATCAAGTCGTACTCGAGTGACGTTGTGATTGTCGAGGTGAAGATCGGCACTCGGACGATTCAGCGGCGATACTCGAAAGGCGATGTGACGGCGATCGTTGTTGACGGAAAACGAATTGACATGCGGACTGGTCAGACGACCAAATCCGCAACAGACGGTCGCATCGAACGATCGCGTGAAGAAATCCTCGCCGAAATCGATCAGCAGGGTAAAGCACCGCCAGACTGGTACGAGACGACGCCTCTGAATTACCCGAAGACTTTGGATCTGAGCTGGCCACAACCACCACCGAAGGGCTGGAACAGCAGTCGGAATGTCGGGCAGTTTATCTGGGACCGGATCAACCCGAACGCAAACAAGTGGCAAGAGGGTGTGAAGTTTATCCATCACATTCTGAGCACGACCAAAGACAACGACGTGAGGCAGCGCGCGATGAGAACTCTCGGCGCGATGTACCATAACCTGCTGCAGGATTACGCTCGCTCGGCATTCTGGTTTCGCCTCTCGGGACTTGAGAATCAACTTGACGACGCACCGCAACAGGGGATCGTTCTGGCCGATTGTTACTGGCAACTCGGCAGCAAAAGGATGGCTCTGGAAGTGCTCGCAAAGATGAAACGGAAACCGTACTCGGCGATCAAGCTGCTTGGCGACCTGGGTGAGACTGATGCTGCTGTCAAACTTGGTGAAGCGTTTGCGAAAAGCGGTCAGGCATCGACGTCGTTTCTCTACGCCGGTGACGCCTGTCGTGTGGCGGGCAGACTGGACGATGCCGAAAAGTATTATCGTCGAGCCATCGCTGGCATCCCCAGCGCAGAAGCGGACAAACCGCATCGCAAACGCGACAAAGCTCGCGCCGAAGCCAGTCTCGCAGCCATCAGGTTCTACACGCTCGATCCGAAGAATGTTCGTGACGGAAAATACTCGGCCAACAGCATCGGCTATGAAGCGCCGGTTCATGTCGAGGTTGTCGTCAAATCGGGAACCATCGAATCCGTCAACGTCACTCAGCACCGGGAGAAGCAGTACTACTCGTCGCTGACGGATACTCCGCGAAAGATTCTTGCCAGACAGAGGGTTTCCGGCATCGACGCCACCAGTAACGCGACGATCACGTCGGAAGCGATCATCAACGCAACGGCCAAAGCTCTTGCAGACGGGTTGAAATAATGCGAGCCGACTGGTTCCTGCCCGTTCTTCGTTCGCCAAAGCCGGACGTCCCGGATCGTCCGATTGGATGCCTCGCCCGCGCCGCTCGTAAGGTTCTGCCGGCGGCGTTCTTCTCAAACCACGTCACGAAACAACGAGGATGGTTTCGACGATTCCTGCGACGGCTTGGTCCCGTCTGGCTGGCCGCTCCAGGCCGTCGCATTGTGCAGAGCCTTTGTTTCGTGACATTCCTCTGGCTGTTCTTTGTAACGTGCTGGCCGTACAGCGCGACGCCAGCGCGAAATTCTGCTGGATGGATTCCTGCCGAATTCGACTTTGAAACCGATTCTGTTCTCGTCATCGCCAACGAAGAAGCTACTGCGAACTTTGTTTTCGAAGCAGGGCAGGGCGTCTTCGTTCGAGACGACTCAGCAGGCCTGGTTGGTGAACCGGCAATTTCGAGGTTCGAGGTCCTGGCGGTCAGCGATCGCGAAGTACGGTTGCAGCTCAAGAGAACGTCCAACATTGAACGTTCAATATCGAACATCGAACGTCAGGCAGACGACGTTCAAAGTTCGATGGTGAATGTTGGACGTTCACAGTTTGAAGTTCTCTCCCTCAGCCCTGGTCCGTGGTCGATTCACGAAGCGGATCCCGCCGCGTGGCCGTCGCACTACGCCGACAATCTGTCTCGCAAGGAAACGATTGCGGCTGAACTGTTTCTCGTGATTGACCCGCTGGTCAGTCTTTCGACAGGAATTGCGTCGCGGTCGTGGGTGTGGTCGCTTGGCTGCGCTGGGATGATTCTCGCGGCGTGTGTCATGGTGCCGCGAGGCTTCTGCGGATACCTGTGCCCGCTCGGGACGTTGATCGACCTCTTCGACTGGGTGATCGGAAAGCGCGTCACGCGGTTTCGAGTTTCCGGCGACGGCTGGTGGGTTCACATTAAGTATTACCTTCTGCTGGGAATCATCGTTGCGGCTTTTGGCGGCGTGTTGTTAAGTGGACTCTTCTCGGCGATCCCGGTGATCACTCGCGGGCTGCTTTTCACTTTGAGTCCGCTTCAAACCGGAGCGGCCACTGGCTGGCACCAGATGCCGCCAATGAGTGTCGGGCATGTGCTCAGCGTTGTGCTGTTCTTTGCGGTGTTGAGTCTGGGTCTGCTGCGTCCGAGATTCTGGTGCAAGTACGTCTGCCCGAGCGGTGCCGTTTTTTCATTCGGTAATCTGTTACGAGCGACCGAGCGAAAGGTCGAATCGTCGTGCATCAACTGCAACAAGTGCATCGAAATCTGCCCGTTCGACGCGATCAAACCCGACTTTACAACACGCACGACCGACTGCACTTTCTGTCAGTCGTGTGGCGGAGTCTGCCCGACTCATGCCATCAAATTCGTCGATCGTTGGGAAGTGTCCGGGCTGAAGATCGAGAACGATCCACCAACGAACGAAACGACTCTCGGACGTCGCGGCTTTCTGTCTGCATCAGTCGGTACGGCGTCCGGAATTATTGGCGGCCTGTTCGCTGCCGGCGGAACGAAGTCGCTCGGTGCGAATCTTGACGGCGATGGACCGCGACCGGTTCGACCTCCGGGCAGCGTCCCCGAGGCTGAGTTCCTTCAAATGTGCATTCGCTGTGGTGAGTGTTTCCAGTCATGCCCGAGTGACGTGCTGCAGCCGCTCGGCTTTCAGCAGGGGCTGGAGGGATTGTGGACTCCGCACGTTGTCGCTGACTGGGCTGGCTGTGCATCGAGCTGCAACGCGTGCGGGCAGGTTTGTCCGACCGGAGCCATCCGTGCGCTGCCGCTCGAAGAAAAACGTCACGCGAGAATGGGACTTGCGATCATCAACGAGTCAACCTGCCTTCCGTTTAATGGCGAAGCCTGTCAGCTCTGCGTCGACGAATGCACGGCTGCTGGCTACGACGCGCTGGAGTTCGTTGCGGTTGGTACCGAAGTTGACGAATTCGGCCAACCGATTGAAGGCACGGGTCAACTGGCTCCACTGCTGATTTCCGACAAGTGCGTCGGCTGTGGACTCTGCCAGACCAGATGCCACGGCATCAACGTCGCCGCGAAAGGCCTGCTCGAAAAATCAGCCATCATCATCGAAGCTGGCAACGACCACGAAGACCGGCTTCTACGCGGTTCATATATTGAACTCCGTCATGCTGAGTCCACTGAGCAGACACAGGATTCGGCCCCGAACAGCTACCTGCCCGACTTTCTGAGTCATGAGTAAACAGTAGTGTTCCTGGTGGCCGTTCAAAAACACGGCACCGTGGTTATTTCAGTTTGTCACAAGCCACGCCCTGAGGCGTAAATTCGTCACACTATTTATTTCATTTGATTCGGCAAGCAGCGTCTCGGAAGCAAATTCCCGATTTCGAACAGTAGGTTGGAACAAATTCTGAATTGACTTTCGGGAAGCAATTCTCGACTCGTTACTAAGCAACCCGATTCGCGTTTGACTGATGGAATCGCTGACCTAAGGTAAAGGCTGGCAGCACTTGCAGGAGGGCACTTCAGTGTTGCGGTGGACCGCTCAGTGAGAAGTTCTGAGATGCAGATGATTGCCGACATCGAACGCCCGCGAGATACCTGTCTGGAAGATGTGGAATGGTATCTTTGCGGGGCGATTGCCGAAGGTGACCGAACTCGTGAAACGGTGATCAGCAAGCCACAATTTCGCGTCGGTCGCCGATCTACCTGTGACCTGCGAGTTGCCTGGCCAACCGTTTCAGGAGCCCATGCTGAATTCGTCAAGACAACCAGCGCTTTGTTCCTTCGCGACCTTGGCAGCACAAACGGTACTTTCGTCAATGGTCGACAAATCAGATCAGATGTCGTTCTCTCTGAGGGTGACGTGATTCAGTTTGGTGGCGCCGAGTTTCGCGTCCGTTGCCGTGTCGAAGAGGACGGTCGCGGTACGGTCCATTGGAGCGGTCGCGAGTTAACGTCACGATTGCTGGCATTTGAATCACTCGTTAGCGGAAATGGTCTGATTCCTCACTACCAGCCAATTGTAAAACTGTCAGATGTTTCAACAGTCGGCTTCGAAGTTCTGGCAAGAAGTCAGTTACCCGAGTTTCCGACGCCACGCGAGATGTTTGACACAGCCGCACAGCTCGATCGAGAACACGATCTCAGCGAAGCCAGCCGAGTTGCTGGAGTGCAGAATTGCGTCGACATGCCACGCGATCAGACGCTGTACCTCAACACTCATCCCATGGAACTGCAGGGCGATCGACTGATTCGGTCTCTTGAGGAACTCCGTGCTTCAGCTCCTGAGCAGTCAATCAGTCTCGAGATTCACGAAGCCGCAGTCACCGACCTGAATGCCATGGCTGAACTCCGCTGTCAGCTCAACGATCTCAACATAGAACTTGCCTACGACGACTTCGGCGCTGGACAGGCTCGAATGCTTGATCTCGTCGAAGTGCCGCCGGACGTTTTGAAGTTCGACATCTCGCTCGTCCGAAACATTGACAGCGCTTCACCCAAGAGGCACACGATGGTTCGTACGCTGGTCGAAATGGTTCGTGATTTCGGAATTTCACCACTCGCCGAAGGTATCGAAACATCAGCGGAATCCGAAACCTGCCTGCATCTTGGCTTCGAGCTGGCTCAAGGCTTCTACTTTGGTCGCCCCGCCGCCGACTGGCGCGAAGCGCCGACCATTATCGGCTTGTGAATTCAAAAACTTCGGGATTGTGATGGGTCCAGGCGATCGAGACTGGAGCGACCGAATCGAGAACACCACTACTCAGCAGATGTCGCACAGTCGTTGCTAACTGCCAGTCAGTTCGGACTGGCACTTTGTTGCCGTTAACGCAGGCTTGTGTCGAAACATGTTTGGCAAAGAGTCACGCACGAAGGAAAGGATGGACGCGTTCAACCGTTCGCCTGTTCTGGAGACTCGATCATGAAAAAAATGACTGCTTTGCTGGCCCTCGTTGCGGGACTGGTTCTGACGACTGATCAGAATGCGTCCGCCGGGGACTTCCTGTTCTTCCATTTCGAAGATGACTATTCGTACTCGCAGCCAGCTTACTACGCGCCGGCTCCGCAGCAGCAGGTCTACACGTACCAGCAACCTGTTCAACGTCAGGGCGGCCTCTTGCAGCCCGTTCGCGAAACGGCTGGCAACGTGGCCGAGCTTTACATGGACCTCAGTCCGGGTGCTCAGATTGCGGAAAGTATGGGGCTGCTGGATCGCGGGTTTGTTCTTGGCATCTTTCGAGGCAACTAGACCATCTTCATGGTTTCTGCGCAGGAGTCGGTCCCAGGGATAGCCATTGTTTCCCTGGTGGCCATCCTGCCGGGCGCTGAAAACGAATTCCGAAAGCGCATCAGTTCAGCGGCTGATTTTTCTTCGCCACTCTGGTTCGAGCGACTTTCTTCCGGGTAGTTTTTTTCTTTGCAGTTTTTTTCTTCGCTGCTTTGGTCGTGGACTTTTCCGTAGCGGAGTTCTTCTTTGCCGATTTCTTCCTGGATGCTTTCTTCGTAGCCGCTTTCTTTTTTACGGCCTTTTTCTTCACCGGTGAACGACGCTTTTTTGGTGAGGCTCCTGACTCTGTCGCGGCAGAGGAGACGTCCAGATCGATGCCGAACATCGCTCCCAGATCTTCACCGACAAGAGTGGAAGCAGGTTCGCCGAACGCCGTCGACAGGTTGTCTGTAGAAACCGCCTCGCTGACCAGTTCGGTGTGATCGACGTCGCGCAGCAGGAACAGCAGCTCGGGCCGTTTATCCAGGTGAGCGCCGATTCCGTACAACACGGCGGCCAGATGCTTGCACAGTCCTGCCCAGTCCGGGCAACTGCATTCCATCTTGATTTCTTCGAAGTCTGGAAACAGTCCATCCGGGCGACGAGTTAAACGCTTCATGACTCCGTCAGAAAACCGCCCGCCAAGCAGGTCGAGCAACGAGTCAATCGATGCCGAACAATCGTTGCGGATCTTCTTCCAGTCGGCGGCTTTCAAACGATCGATCTGAATTTTGACTCGGTAGGCTTCCGAACCGGCAACGATCGCGTCCACTCGACCGGCCTGAATATCAAGATCAACGACCGAGCCATTCCGGGCGTAAGTGCGGCCTCGAGGCAATCGGTTGGCGTAATCGCTGTAACTTTCCAGATGGTCGCACCAAGCCTTGCCCCAGAACGTGGTGGCAATCTTCTTTCCGTTGATCGCTACCGGCTGAACGTCCCGACTCTGCCGTCTTGCTCGCTCTGATGCGACTCGGTGCGCCTGAGCTTTCCGCACGTCAACCGGCACGTATTCGCGATATCCATAATCCCACGACATGTTTGCCTTCCTTGCTGATGAAAGCTCAATGATCAGTCCTCGCTTGACGCTCGCGACAGATCAATCGATACGAAATCGAGCAACTCACGGTCGCTCATTTCGGTGAGTTGCGTCTCGCCGCCGCCGCTGAGAATTTCATCAGCCAGCTCCTGCTTGTCTCGAATCATTTGATCGATGCGTTCTTCGACGGTGCCTCGGCAGACAAACTTGTGCACCAGCACGTTCTTTTTCTGGCCGATGCGGAAGGCTCGGTCGGTGGCTTGATTTTCGACCGCCGGATTCCACCAGCGATCAAAGTGGACGACGTGCGACGCGGCTGTCAGGTTGAGTCCCGTTCCGCCGGCTTTGACCGAGATCACAAAGAACGGCGGCCCGTCGTCCGTCTGGAATTCAGCGACCAGTTGTTTGCGGTTTTTGACCGCGACACCGCCGTGCAGCACCAGTCCCGTTCGGCCGAAAACTCCCGACAGAAACTCCGCCAGGGGCTCGGTCATTGACTGAAACTGCGTGAAGATCAGCACGCGTTCCTGCCGCTCAATAATTGGCTGGCAGATTTGCTGCAGTCTCTGAAACTTTCCGCTGTCTTTCAGATCGTAGTCGTCCTGCCGAAGGAACTGCGACGCGTGATTACAGATTTGTTTGAGCTGCATCAGTGTCGTGAGAACCAGGCCGCGACGCTCCATGCCGTCTTTTGACTCAAGTTGCTTTTCCAGATCCTTCAATGTCTTTTCGTAAAGCGCGACCTGCTTTTTCGAAAGTCCGCATTCCACTCGCATCTCGGTTTTCTCAGGCAGGTCCGGAACGATGCCCGGATCGGTCTTCAGTCTCCGCAGCAGGTAAGGTCGCACCAGCTTCCGCAACGCTCCGTACGCCTGCGTGTCCTGTCGCTTGTTCTGAGCTTTCACAAAGTTTCTGAACTGCGTCGCGTTGCCCAGCAGACCCGGACAGCAGAAATCGAACAGCGACCACAGTTCTCCGAGATGGTTTTCGACCGGCGTCCCCGACAGCGCGATCCGGCCTGACGATTTCAGTTTGCGGATCGACTTTGCCTGAGCCGACGACGCGTTCTTGATTGCTTGCGCTTCGTCCAGCACGATCAGTCGCCAGTCGAGTTTCGACAGCCAGTCCAGTCGCCGAGCCAGTCCGTACGTTGTGAGAACGACGTCGCAGTTGGCCAGTTCTTTGTCGGGCGACTTTGCGATCTTTGTCAGCGTGTCGGCGTCACATTCGGAGCGGTGTGCGTACAGAACGCGCAGCGTCGGAGCGAAGCGTTCGAACTCACTTTTCCAGTTGCCGACCAGCGACGCCGGCACGATCAGCAGACTCGTTTGTGTAAGCTGTTGCTGGGTGTTCTCGCCGTATGACGGGCGATCTTCGCTCTTCAGTGTCAGCAGCAGATCGATGATCTGAATCGTTTTCCCGAGTCCCATGTCGTCGGCCAGGCACGCGCCCAGACCCAGCCGAGTCATGAACCACAGCCAGCGGACTCCGTCGACCTGGTAGGGTCGCAGCGTGGCGTTCAGGTCGCGACCGGGTTCGCAGCCGACGACACCCGAGGGGTCGCGCAACTGTTGCAGCGTGTCGTTCAGCCAGTCGCCGGCGGTCACTCGCGTCCAGCCGATCGTCGCGTCATCGGCTGCGTCCTTGCCGAGCCGCACGCCGGCCAGCATCCGCATTCCCTGAATGAAGTCGACGCCGTTCGCAAACTGTTGCTCGACCTGGCTCCAGTGTTCGAGTGCCTGCTGAAGTTTCTCCTGATCGACCTCGACCCATTTGCCACGCAACCACGACAGACCATCCGTCACGTTCAGAATCTGCTGCCGCTCTTCGTCAGTCAGTGGCTCGCCGTCGAGTACCAGTTCGCTCCTAAAGTCCAGCAGACTGTCCATGCCAACCTGACTCGACTCCTTCTGACCGATGCGCACCTGCACTTCCGGCCGCGTTGATTGCCGAGCTTTCCACCAGTCGGGAACTCGCACGACAAGGCCGGCCTCTTCCATCTGCGGAACACTGGTCAGAAAGCGGTGAGCCTGACGGATTGTCAGAGCCTGCGGCTGAAAAAGTTGCCGCGAGTCCAGCATCTCGCGAACCAGCTCGCTCTTCGCGGCGGCTTTCTGCACCGGTTCCAGCAGTGCGACCAGCTTTGCCTGATTTTTCTCACCGGCGTACTGCTTCAGAGCTTCGGCCAGCGGCAGGTGCTGCAGCTTCGCTTTGGCCGACATCCGATGTGTGTACGTTGCCAGGAAGGCGAACGGTCGATTGGGGTCTCGTTTGTTTTCGGCCAGATGAAACGTCACTCGACCGAGCAGATTCCACAATGGATTAAGACGCTGGACATAAGCGACCGGGCCTTCGCTGTGAGCCGCCGCCTGTTTGAGCACCATCGACTGAAGGTCGTTCCACAAACTTCGCAGCACATCCGGTGTGAGATACTCCAGCCCGCGCATCGGCGGAGCGTTCTCGATCAGGCCGATCAGAGTCAGCTCGTGCGGAGGCTGAACCGTTCCTGCCGATTGGGCTCTACTGGAGGAGACCGCCTGCCGCAGTTCCTCTTCGCCCAGCCCGCACAACCCGTGAAAGAACTGCTGAGCAAACTCGCGCCAGAAGACAAACTCCGCCGGCAATTCCGTCCGCAGATTTCCCGACGCCAGACTCAGCAACCCCGCCGCACCCGAAACTTCAAACGCCGCCAGCAGCTCCCTCAACGATTCTGTTTTAGACGTTGTACGGCCACCGTCGGAATTCTCAACGGATTCGACAATCAGGTGACCGGCGGGCGTAATAACAGGGCGAATACTCATGCGCGGAGATTACCGATTCCCAAACAGCCAGCAATCAAGCCGCTGGTCGGCTTCTCAAGCTCACGCGGAGAATCCTCAGACCTTGTGAAAACTGTCAAAGGTGTCGCTCGGGAGTTTCATTCGCCGATGCAGATCAGTTTGCTGATGGTGTGGGCGTAGAGTTTTCCGTTCGAGTAGCTGATGCTGGCTCGTGTCCACGATTGACCAATGGGGCCGAGGTCGTTGATCGAGATCAGCGCGTTCTCGTCAAGCGTTTCTGCAGCGTGACGCAGGACGTAGACGTTGCCGCTCATGACTGGCACGAAAAGGTAGTCGCCGATCGCCGTTGGAATGGCCGATGCCTGGTGTCCCCAACCGTTGCCCATCGAGCGAGCATCGCCCATGACCACGTGACCTCGCGAATTTTTCATGTCGTTCAGCGCGAACGCCCACTTCGTGATAGACAGTGCTTTCTTGGCTCTCTTCTGATTATCGCCCTTCGTCAATTTGGCAAGTTGCTCGGCGGAGAGGTCATCCGGCGACCACAGCAACTGATCTTCGGCTCGCGTCGGGCCGGGTTTCGATTGAACGGGCAATTGCAGATATTCGACCTTGCCGGTTTGTGTCTGAACTCGGCCCAGCCACGGCTGCGTGTAACTGCGGAAGTAGTGGTACGAGCCGGCCAGCATGTTTGACTGCTGGATGATCTCGCGTTTGCTCTTGTTCGCCGTCAACGACCGAGCTTCCGTCGTCCACGAGTCGTCCGATCGAACCCGCACGGGAACGTTCTCGATGATTGAAACGCGGCGAGCGATCTCACCGGTCATCGCATCGACCCACAAATGCTCGCCGCCGTGAAACACCAGAACTTCGTCACGCAGAACGTTCAACGTCATGGTGCTCATGAAACCGGGCAGCGGAAGCGTCCAGATTGTGCTGCCGTCTGCGGCGTTGACGAGCGAAATGCCTTCCGGCGTCTCCGGAGGCGAGTGTCCGCCGCCTCGTCCGATGACGATGACTCGTCGGCCATCGCTGAGCGTTTGCAGCAGCGGAATACAGCCCATGTTGGAACCGCATTTCGTTTCCCATTTCGGCTCGCCAGTCTTCAGGCTGAAGGCTTCGAGCTGCGTCCATTGATCGAGCGGCGCGTTCTTGTGCTCGTGCGTGAAATTTCCCTGATCATCCGGCAGATAGGTTTGCCGGATGAAGGCGACCTGCCCGTCGATCTGAAACGCGTTTGTTCGACCGACCGGCATGACTTCGCGAGTCCACAATTCGTTCCCTCTAAAATCGAAACACGAAATCCGACCCGAGGCATTGAAGAAGCAGACGCGTTCACCATCCGTCACTGGTGGAGGCGACGAGCTGTCGCTGAAGCAGCCGGAAAGTCTCAGCGGATGCTTCGCGGGAATCTCGCGAGTCCAGATTGTCTCGCCCGTCGCCGCGTTGCAGCACCAGGCGATGATGTCGCTGCCGAGAGATGAGTCCTCGTTGACTTCCTTCAGCGTCGTGAAGAAAACTCGATCGCCGCTGGTGACAACCGTGCTTTGCCCTGTCTCCGGAAGTGTTTTTTGCCAGAGTACGTTTTCTTTTCGAACAACACTCCAGGTTGTCGGCGGTTTGGCATCGCGAACTGCAAAGCCGGAGTTAGGGCCGGGCCCCTGAGTCCATGCAGGTTTGAGAGTCCGCTTGAAGAAGTGGGCGACGATGGATCGAGACTCGTCCGTTGAAAACTGCTTCCCGCCGTGTCCGGCGCCTTCCACAACGTGCAGCCGCGAACTGACTCCGGCATTCACCAACCGAGCGTGCAGCTTCTGACTTTGTTCGAGCGGTACTCCGGGATCCTTGTCGCCGTGCATGATCAGAAACGGTGGATCGTCGGAAGTTACATGGTCAATGCCGCTGGCATCGGCGGCGAGTTTCGGAACGTCGCGAACGGTCGCGCCCAGCAGTTTCGCACCGTTTGACTTCGCCACATCTTCGGCGGTCCGGCCGTTACCGACGTTGTTTGGCGGCATCGTCATCAGCTCGGATGGGCCGAACCAGTCACAGACAGCCTGCACCCGGCTGGACGTTGCTTCTTTGCCGGGAAACGCTCGAGTTCCCATCAGCGCGACCAGATGTCCGCCTGCCGACGTTCCCCACGCTCCGATGTGGTCGCCGTCCAGGCCGTACTTGTCCGCATGATCTCTCACCCATCGAACGGCCGCGTAACAATCGTTGATCTGAGCGGGCCACTGTGCGACGTCAATCAAACGGTAATCGATCGACGCAACTGCGATGCCGTGTTCGGTCAACCATGCCGCCGTCTTCTCGCCAGACTCACGACTGCCGTTCTTCCAGCCGCCGCCGTGAACAAACACCACGACCGGGACTGGCTCCGAACGATCTGCAGGCAGGTACAGATCGAGCTTCAGCGAATGCCCGTCCGGTTTCGCGAATTCGATTTCGCGGATGACACTCTCAAGGTTGCCACTGTCGGCAGCTTTGACCGAGAACACGAAGCTTGCGCAGATGGCCAATGTGATCAGCGGACGTACTTGAATCATGAGGCGTTCTCAAGGAGTTCGTATCAGGAGGATGAAAGTTGCAGGCTGGCGAGTCTCCAGAAAGCTGCCCAGCGATGCAAGGACGCCTGATGCAATGGCAAAGCCAGTGGCACACGATTTTGATGGCCTGCTAATCTGTCGACGTTGTGCATCTGCAACATCCTGTTTTCTGACAAACGACCAGATTGAAGAACCACGGATTGCACGGGAAAAATCGGATGGTCTCCTGAAGCATTCATAACAATCCGCGTTAATCCATGATTATCCGTTGTTTAAAAATGACTGCGACTTTGTCGCGTTGTTTCTTTACGTTTTTCAGCAACCTCCGCGTTCAAATCATCATCCTGGGCGGTAGTAATTAATTCATGGAACATCGCATCGTCTCGCTGATTGCCAGCGCCACGGAAATCGTCGCGGCACTTGGCTATGAAGAGTCGCTGGTGGGTCGGTCTCACGAGTGTGACTTCCCACCGGGGGTTGAACAGTTGCCGGTTTGCTCGGAACCGCGCATCGACGTTTCCGGCAGTAGTAATGAGATTGATCAACAGGTCAAAGCTTCGTTACGCGATGCTCTGTCCATTTACACGGTGTTCCGAGACGAGCTGGAGCGGTTGAAACCGACGCTCGTCATTACACAGTCGCAATGCGACGTGTGCGCGGTCAACCTGGAAGACGTTCAGGCCGCAGTCTGCGACATGATTGGATCGCAGCCGGAAATCGTCTCGCTGGAACCGATGGCTTTGTCAGACATCTGGTTGGATATTCAATCGGTAGCGGACGCTCTGGACGACTCGGACGCTGGCCGGCGACTTGTCGAGTCACTTGAGAAACGACTGGAGAACCTCGCGACGAAACAGCCAGAGTCGACCGACCGACCAACCGTGGTCTGTATCGAGTGGCTTGAGCCGTTGATGCCCGCCGGCAACTGGATTCCCGAACTTGTCGAACTGGCGGGCGGAACGTCTTTGCTCAGCGAGGCCGGAAAACACTCGCCCTGGATAACCTGGGACGACCTTACGAAAGCCGACCCCGACTTCATTGTGATCATGCCGTGCGGGTTTGGCATCGAGCGCACGAAACAGGAGCTGCATCTGTTGACCGGTCACCCAAAGTGGGCCGACCTGAAAGCAGTTAAAAAAAGAAACGTCTTCCTGACCGACGGGCACCAATACTTCAATCGCCCTGGCCCTCGGGTTGTCGACTCCGCTGAAATCTTCGCCGAACTTTTTCACGGCCCAGCTATTAACTTCGGCCACGAAGGCACCGGCTGGCTTCGCTGCTGAAAACCGATCGAACGGGCAGAGACGGTCTTTGCAACGCAATTACCTCAAGGTGGAAAGGTACTCGATGATGTCCCGTAACTCTCGGAGAGTCAGCACGTCACCAACCGGCGGCATGGGAGATTGCGGTTTAACGCGTTGCTCGATGTCAGAAACCTGGATGTCTCGCAACTTTCCTTCGGAGTTGCGAAGAACCAGAGTCGCCTCTGTTTCGGAAGCGACGGTTCCGGTGAAGACTTTTCCATCTTCGAGTACGACGGTGACCGTGCCGTAGCCTTTCGCCAGTTTGGCGTGCGGGTTGATCAACGACTCCAGCAGGAACTCGCGATCACCTTTGGACCGCTCGGCAACTTTCGATAAGTCCGGCCCGGCATCGCCGCCGCGGCCATTGACTTTGTGACATCGCAGACACTGAGCTTTGCGATGCCCGGCAAAGATAGACCGACCGTTTTCGGCGCTGCCTCCAGACATTGCAGGTCTGAATTTCGCGAGTGGGTCGCTCTGCGATGCTGCTTCCAAGGTCTGCCGGTACTGAGCGAGCAATTCCGCGATGCGTCCGCTGTTCCGTTTTGTACCCGCCTCGACAATGTCCAGTTCCAGCTTGTTGATGTGAGGCCACTTCACTGCGGAGACATTGTTTCCATTGATCAGTTGCTCAAGAGCAGCGGCGATCAGGCGGTCCGCATCCGAGCGGGCAGATTCGCTCAGGAGTCGGATGCCGTCTTGAAGTTCGGGCGTCGTCCCGGCTGTGGTGTTCCTTAACTGCTCGACGGAGGCGACGGCTGCCTGGGGATCATCGATCGCGAGCACCTGCCTGGCGACGGTTCGAAGTCCGGCGTCTTTTGAAGACAGGAAGCCCTGAATCAGCGATGGCGTTTGTGTGGCCTTTCGTGAAGCCAGAAGTTGCAGCACTGCCGCGCGAGTTTCCGTCGACCGCCCCTCATCAACGGCCCATTCGGCGAGATCATCATCGTTGACCTGGATGTTGTACTTGCCAACCAGGGCGAGCACCGACGGGAGCAACGTTCCATTCGCAGAACTCAATAGTTGAGCGGCTGACGTCTCGATTACTCCTCGAATGAAGGCCGCAGGCCGAGCGGCAACTGGTCGCCAGAAGCCGGTGACTCGGTCACGCTTGCCGGGAGAATTCCAGTCAGCGAGGCACGAGACAGCTTCGGCCTGTATGACGGAGTTCATTCTGTCATTCGTTGCAATTTTGACGACAGCTGCGGCATTTGATGCGTCGCCGAGTCGGAAGTTTGCATTGATCACTCGCCGGACCAGAGCGTCGGGAAGTGGCTCTTCGGCTCCAGTAATTCTGTCGGCAAAGTTGGCGAGAGCCGAAGTTTGTTCGTCGAGATGCAGGTCGTTGATGGCGCGCGCGGCTTCCGTGACGATTCTCAGATCCGGATCAAGCAGGAACTGTGAAACATTTTCCGGAGCTGCCCGGCGAAGCGCCAGTAAAGCGGCAAGACGCACGGCATCCGACTTTACATTCACTCGGTTCAGAAGAGACTGGACGTCTGCAATGGAAGCCAGAGCGACGACACCAGCATGCCTGACGTACAAATCGGAGTCAGCGTTCGTCGCCAGCATTTCAAACAGAGGATCAACTGCCGTTGTGTCACCGATCCTGCCGAGAGCTTCCGCCGCAAAGAAACGCAGGCGTGCCGAATCATCGTTCAGCAGTCCGGCCAGCAACGGTACGGCAGCAGAATCACGAATCTCGCCCAGAATCTTTGCACACTGCGATCGAACTTCCGGATCCGGATCGTTGCTGAGAAGCTTGCGGAGCAACGGCAGAAGCTGCCTGTTCTGTCCGCGACGGAGCCTTTGGCCGATTGCCCAGATTGCGTGCAGACGTCCGAGCTGTTCAAGTCGAGCGTTGCCGTTTGTTTTTCGAGCCGTGGCTGCCGACTGTAATGTCGCGCTGACGGCGGCGTCTGACTCTCGACTGGCCAGCTCAAACTGGCAACGCTGACGAATTCGCATGTCAGGATGTTTAAGACCTGTTGCCAGTTCGCTTTCAGTCAGATCTTTGAATCCCTTCGCGAATCGCGTGCGGACCTCGGCGGCTTCGGGACTGGCGACACGAGCAGGATCAAACAGCGTGTAAATTCTTCCGCCGAGACTTCTGCCGCTCCATTCGAGGTTGACGAAATCGGCGACGTACATCTTTCCGTCGTAGCCGAAGTCGACGTCGGTGGCTTTGATCGGTTTCAGAAAATCGTGCTCATCGACAATCTGGAATGCCGCACCTTCTGGCTCGACCGCGAAAGACTCGATGCCTCCGTTGCCGGTGTAGTTGCAGAGAAAAAAGTGGCCTCGATATCGGTCGCTCAAACCGGTACCGGGGTAGTACGAAAAGCCGGACGGGCCGGCTCCCAGGGCACCAACCGGCGGAATCAACCACGCCGGTTGATCGGGAGCATTGACGTGCCACATTTTCTCGGCGTGCCACGGGCCGGTTTGATAAGGCTCGGGAATCGTCTGGTAAGCCATGTTCCAGCCGGAGTCTCCTCCTTCGACGACGTAAACCAATCGCGAAAGATCTCCCTTATCGCAGTTGTTGTCGGCGGCGAAGAGGTTGCCGAATTCATCAAACGCCAGCTCCTGAGGGTTTCGCAGTCCAACATGCACGACCTGGAGATCGGAACCGTCTGCTTCGCAACGGAAGACGGCACCGCGTCGGGGTCCGTAAAGATGCCGACCTTCCGGAGTCTTTAAATTGAAGCCGCGGTCACCAACCGAAAAATACAAACGGCCATCGGGTCCCCAGACAAGGCCATGCAGGTCATGCCCGAGGAATCCGCAGTTCACCCCGAAGCCTCGGTGCAGTGACTTTCGAACGTCGGCCTCGCCGTCGCCGTCCGTGTCCCGCAGCAGCCAGAGATTCGGGATATTCGTCAGGTAAACGTCGCCGTCTCGTGCGATGAGTCCGGCCGCCAGTCCGTCGAGCGGTTCGTTGAATCCGCCGGCAAAGATCTTCGAGAAGTCAGCTTTGCCATCGCCGTCACGGTCTTCCAGAATTCGTACCTGATCGCTGACCTTTGTGAACCAGTCCAGGCCGCCTTCGAAGCGGTCTTCGAACTTTTTGTAGAGAGCCAGTCGGTCTTCGAGCGAATCGATCTGCAGGTCGTCTTCCAGAAAGAAATCCTGTGTGCGGTTTTCAGGAGTGCCTCGGTTAAAGCGGTATTCTTCGGCGGCGTAGACTCGGCCCTTTTCGTCGATGCAAATGGCAACCGGGCTGGCAACCTGTGGTTCTGCGGCGAAGACTTCCATCTTCATGCCGTTCGGAATTCTGAATCCAGAGATTGCAAGTTCTGCTGCCTTGGAACCGTCCGGCAGAATCTCCTGAGCGAGTGACACGGCACTCAGCAGATTGAGAATGTACCAGGTAACAAACAGCGTAACGCCACAGTTTCGAATCAGCATCGAGCGACTCCGTCGGTTTTAGATGATAACTGCGGCTCAGTGTTTCGCTCTGATGCCAGGAGGTCAAATCAGCGGTTCCAGTTCGAATGTCCAATCGGATCGTCGAGGACTGCATTTGCTTCTGCCACTTCGGTACACTCGTACGCTGCATGGTTTGCCGCATCGACGCCGTTTTTGTTGATGGCTGGTGCGTTGGGAATTTAGCCGTACAGCGCGACGCAGAAAGACAACGTTCCCTGCGAAATCGTCTGATGCGAGCTTTTCTTTCAGGAAGTGCTGCTGTCGCCCTGGTCAATGACGGCGAAGACTGGCACTCAATCCGCTACGAAGATCTGGAGACCCTGCTGCCACAGCGGGAAGAGGACTTTGTACGTTTGTGTCAGCAGTCCAACGATCTCGTCTGGCTGGAAGACACTTCGCTCGACGAAGTTCGGAATCAACTGGAAGACGCCGTCGACTCCAGCGAAGCGTTAAGTCTGGTCTTTCACCTGCTGGATGGTCGCCTGTCAGATGAAACCCGCGATGCGTCAGCATTCGAACTTGACGAACTGGCTGTCGAAGAGGCCGTGGTTGAACGTGTCGAAAACGTGCTGCTGGCCAGTCCGCTGCCCGAACAGATTGACTCAGCCGGAGCCATCGCCGCCTGCCGACGCACGAATTGGCAGGGAACGCTGGCGCTGCTGGATAGCTGGCTCGATCTGCAGGCAGCCGTTACCGAATCCTGTCTGGCCTGGCGGCAGATTCCCGAACACCGTTTTGGTGAGGCCGAAGATCGAAACAGAATCCAGGGCCAGTCGATTCGCCACGGCGTCTTTCGCGAAATGGCTCATCACTGTCTGGAACCCGGCGGCTTCAACGAGGTCCAGTTCAAGTACGCCGGTGAAGCGTCACTGAAACGAGCCGTGCCCGGCATCATCGGAATCCTGAACGACTGGACGGAACCGTTTCGAAAAATCAGCAGCGCGACAACTCACGAAGATCAGAGTGCCGAGCCGCAGGAAAAGGAGTTTGTCGACGCCGGTTCCAGACGCTGAGGCAGGATACTGCTTTCACTCTCGCAGGTTCAGAGCCGAGTCGCTGAAATCAAGCGCGAAGTCATTGAGGTAATGCAGACTGGTGACTCTCGTGGTGTCAGCAGCAAAGTAGACGAACTGATCAATTTTCAGACACAAACGGGGGATCCGGGCTTCTGCTGCATGTCACTTTGTGACCTGGCAATCGTCGCGCAGCGACAGAGCTTATTCACAGTTCAGGAAATGCTGACAGCACGAGCCGTTCGCCTGAAGCCGGATGATGCCTGGTCATGGACTCAACACGGAAAATCGCTGCTCAACGTTGGTGAACTTTCGAATGCCCTCGAGGCGTATGACTCTGCGTTGGAATTTGGTGGCGACGTGGTTGCTCAGAACGGACGTGCGGAGGTGCTGAAGGCTCAGGGCCAGCTGGGCGAAGCGCTGTCGGCTTACGACGCGGTCCGCCGTCAGCATCCTGAGAACGTGGTTGCGATTTGCGGACGGGCCAGCCTGCTTGTATTGATGCAGCGATGGGAGGCCGCTCTTGCCGAACTGGATCTGGCAGAACAAGGGCGAGGCGCAGACTGGATCGCTCAGCACATTCGTGCCGTCGTCTATTTGCGAACAAAGCGCAGGGACGCGGCCAGATCAATCCTGAGTAACGGAGCTGTGAACTGCCCCGAGTCGGAACAACGTGATTATTTTCGAGCGACGCTGGCGCAGATGATGGTCGCTGAGGGAGAGTTGGAATCCGCCCGCGAACTGGCCGAACAACTTACATACAGCCGCTTCGACAAAACGAAAAATGTCCTGCTGACGCACATTCTGGAAAAGGAACAGAAGCTCGACGAAGCCAGAGAGATTTACGAGCGACTGCCGGAGCCGACCTGTGACGATGATGCGGAAGTCTGTCAGGAGCTGCAACGTCGTGTAACCGGTCTGGAGCCAAGGCAATCGAATGAGTGGATCCAGAACCAGCTCTATCGACTTGTTCTGACCGCGTAGCCTGGCGTCTTGCCGGAAAGTCAGTTGCACGTTTGAGTCCGATCGGCGACGGCTCGGTAGCCGTTTGAGTGCCGGGATGTTCCAATGACAGTCTCGGGGAATTTGCTTCCCGGCTGACTCTGGCATCATTTCGAGACGTCACTATGAAAACTGCAACCGGCAGAACAGTTATTCGAAACGGGCAGCTTGTGGATGGGACAGGAGCGGGTCCGGTTTCTGACGGGCTGCTGGTGATCGAGGATGGGTTCATCACTTATGCCGGTTCCGCTGCCAACGCTCCAAACGTTCCGACTGAGGCGAAGTTGATTGATGCCAACGGTGGGACGATCATGCCAGGGCTGGTCGAGGCTCATTTTCATCCGACATATTTCAACGTCGCGGCGCTGGAAGATCTCGACATCAAGTACCCGGTTGAGTACGTCACGATCCTCGCGGCCTGCAACGCGAAGCTGGCGCTGGAGTGTGGCTACACGTCGGCTCGCAGCGGCGGCAGTCTGTTTAACATTGACGTCTGGCTGAAGAAGGCCATTGAGAATGATCTGGTACCGGGGCCTCGTCTGGCGGCCAGTGGTCGGGAGATCTGTGGAGCTGGCGGGCTGATGGACTGGAACCCCGAGTTCCGGAAGATCGGTATGGAAGGGTTAATCCTGCTGGTCAGCGGGGCAGACGAAGCTCGAGCGGCCGTTCGCAAACTGGTGAAGGACGGCGTGGAATGGGTCAAGACATACCCCACCGGCGACGCCGCCGCACCCGACACCAACGACCATCACACGCTGTGCATGACGTTTGAAGAAATGCACGCGGTCGTGCAGACCGCTCACAATCACAAACTGAAAGTAACCGGCCACTGTCGAGCCACCGAAGGCATCAAAAACGCTCTGCTTGCCGGGTACGACGCGCTGGAGCATGGAACGTTTATCGACGATGAGACTCTCGACCTGCTGCTCGAACGCGACGTGCCCGTCGTTCCGGCTTTGTATTTCGAGCAGATGAGCATTGAACGTGGGCCGGAATTTGGCATGTCTCAGGCGGTTATTGATGGTCATCAGGAAACACTTGAAGGCGGAGCCGAAAGTGCGAGGCGAATTCTTGCAGCTGGCGGAAGACTCGGCATGGGTGGTGACTACGGTTTTGCGTGGAATCCGCACGGCGACTACGCCAAAGAACTGGATTTCTTTGTGAAGTACGTCGGACTGAAACCGCTCGACGTCATCACGTGCGCAACAAAGACCGGGTCCGAAATACTCGGGCGGAGCAACGAGATTGGTACTCTGGAAGCCGGCAAGCTTGCGGATGTTCTGGTCGTCGACGGCGATGTCGTTGCAGACATTGCCATCCTGCAGGACCGTAGCCGGTTTATCACTGTCATGCAGGGCGGAATTTCGAAGTCCGGCGTCGCTTTACGACACGTGCCACTTCTTCACTGACCCTCGATTCACGCTGCACTTTCTGTCCTGCTACCCGGGCACGTTTCGAATGACACGTCGATTCTGTTTGATTGTTTGTTGCCTCCTTGCTTCTTCCCGCTTCGTTTGCGCATCTGGCGAAGAACCGATTCGCGTTCTCATCATCGACGGGCGGAACAACCACGCCTGGGAAGGAACGACGACTTCCGTTCGTCAAACGCTGCTGCAAACGGGAGCTTGCGAGGTTGACGTGTCGACATCGCCGATTCGATACCCGAAGCCGTATCCGACACGGTTAAGCAGTCCTACTGCACAGCAGCAGGCTGAGTACGACGCGGCAGTCGCTGTCTGGCGGTCAGAAGAAAAGAAGTACGAAGCTTCGATCGCAGACGCATGGGATAACTGGCGACCGGCTTTTTCTGACTACGATGTCGTCGTTGATAATTACAACGGACCGAACTGGCCACCGGCAGTTAAAAAGGACTTTGTCGATTTCGTTCGAAGCGGTGGCGGGGTCATTGTTCTGCACGCTGCGAACAACTGCTTTCCGGACTGGGACGAATTCAACCAGATGCTCGGACTGGGCTGGCGAAAGAGTCATCAGGGGATTCGCGTCGCGATTGATCCGACGACGGGCCAGCCTGTGACGCAGCCGGTCGGCGATGGTCCGAATTCCGGACACGGTTCCAGACATCCGTTTGTGGTAACGACGCGGGCGGTCGAGCATCCGATTATGAAAGGTCTGCCGGTCGAGTGGCTGCACGGGAAAGACGAACTTTATCACGCGATGCGTGGACCGGCGGAAGGAGTCGAAATACTCGCCACTGCTTTCTCTGATGAGAAACTGCGAGGTACCAACCTGCACGAGCCTGTCGTCTGGACAACTCAGTTCGGCAAAGGACGAGTCGTTACCAGCACGATGGGGCACTACTGGTGGACCGGCGGAGAAGGTCCAACGATGCGACACTCGTTGCATTGCGTAGGTTTTCAGACTTTGCTGGCTCGTAGCTGCCAGTGGGCGGCCGGTCGGGATGTCACGATCGATGTACCGGTCGAGTTTCCTTCTCCGGACGTCGTTTCAATCGTCCATCCTGAGGACATGCACTGGACCGCTGCCGACAAGACGCTGCCACTGGCGCCGCAAGCTGTTGCCGATGTCGCTCAGCGAGTGAAGATGAAGAAGGCTCGCAATCCGTATTCGTTGTTGACGCCTGCTGAGTCGATGGAATCAATTCAGCTGCCCGACGGGTATCGGCTGGAGCTGGTGCTGAGCGAACCCGTCATTCGAGAACCGGTGCTGGCCGCGTGGGATGGCAACGGGCGGATGTTCGTCGCGGAAATGCGCAGCTACATGCAGGATGAATACGGGACCGGCACGAAGACTCTGAAGAACGGTCGAATCTCCCGGCACGAAGACACGACCGGCGACGGCAAGCTGGATCGTCATACTGTCTTTCTCGACAACCTGAATCTGCCGCGCATGATGCTGCCGCTTGATGATCGCCTGGCGGTTGTCGAAACCGACTCCACAGACATCCACACCTATCGCGACACCGATGGAGACGGCGTGGCCGATGAAAAAAAACTGATCTACGAAGGCAGCCGCAAGATTGATGCGTCACGCAGCGTCGAGCATCAGGACAGCGGCTTGTTCTGGGCGATTGACAACTGGATCTACCTGAGTCGCGGCCGTGAACGGTACCGCTTTGTCGACGGCGAGTTCGAAGTCGATTCGATCGAGTTCGACTGGAACCAGTGGGGGCTCGACCAGGACGACACGGGAAGGCTCTACTTCAACGCCAACAGCGAGCCGGTCAAAAGTTTTCAGCAGCATCCGATTTACTGGACTCAGATTGCGTCGAAAGCAAACGGTCGATGGCGAAAACCGGAGATCGGCTCAGACTACAATCCCGATTTTCTAACGATGCACTCGACGTGCGATTTCGGTGACCGGGGCGAGAAGCATTCTTATGAAAGTTTCACGTCAGCAACCGGCGGCAGTGTTTACCGGGGCGATGTTTTTCCGCAGGACGTTCGAGGTGATTATTTCATTTGCGATCCGACCGGTCACGTCGTACGCCGAGCGAAGGTCGAGCGTTGTGACGGTAAGATCACTTTTGCGAATGCTTACGAAGCGGAGAAGTCAGAATTCATCGTTTCGGACGATATCAACTTTCGGCCCGTCAGCACTCACAGCGGGCCTGACGGGTGCCTCTACGTTGTCGATATGTACCGCGGAATGATTCAGGATGCGCCGTGGGTTAACGATGCCGCAAAGGCTTTCATGCGCCGAACGGGTTTGAACTTCAACATTCAGCACGGTCGCGTTTACCGGGTTGTTCATGAAGCTCGCCAACCGTCAACGCCTCTGAAATTGCTCGAGATGCCCACCGCCGAACTGGCCGAGCAACTTGCCAGCGACAACGGCTGGGTTCGCGATATGGCTCAAGAGCTGATCCTGCTTCGCGACGATCGATCATCCGTTACGCCAGCTTTGATCGAAAAACTGCGATCTCACAGGAATCCTCTGGCCAGGCTTCACGCCTTATGGACACTTGATGGACTCGGTCAGGCTGATGCAGAACTGCTTGTTAGTGCGTTTGAGGATTCGGACTGGCGAGTTCGTGAAGCCGCGATTCGGATCAGCGAGCCGCTGATCGCGAAAGAAGATTCCAGTATCTGGAATGCCTTGCCGGAACTGACCGCAGACGACGATCCGAATGTCGCTCGGCAGCTGATATTATCGCTCGGCTGGAAACTGACTCCCGCAGCGATCGAGTTGATCGACCTCACTATCGAAAAGCACATCACAAACGAAGTTGTCTATCTGTCGGCGATGACCGCCCTGTTTGATACGCAAACGCCGATGATCAAACGGATGTTAAATGGCGTCGCGTTTCGGACCATCAAAGACCCGTCAGTTCGCATCAATACTCAACGACGCTGGAACCTGGGCATCGCAAACTGGAAGCGGCAAAGTGCTCCCGTGCGACCTTTGGATGCCGAAGCCGTGAAGCTGGTCGAAAATGGCTACCAGATTTATTCACAACTCTGCATCAACTGCCACGGGCAGGACGGCAAAGGAGTTCAGCTTCCTGGTCAACCTCCCAAAGCTCCGCCGCTCGCCGGGTCGCTTCGAGTCATCGGCCAGAAGGAAGTTCTGGGGAGAATCATTCTGCATGGGCTGACCGGCCCGGTTGATGGCAAAGATTACCGCGAAGTCATGGCTCCATCGGATAAGAACGACGATGAATGGATTGCTTCTGTCATGAGTTACGTTCGGCAGGAGTGGGGCAACCTGGCATCGGTCATTCGTCCGGACGATGTGGCAGGAATTCGGTCCGCAAGTGCTGGGCGATACCGTGCATGGTCACTCGACGAACTGTCACGATTCAATCTGCCCGAACTGACGAACCGATCAACATGGAAAGTCGACACCAATGGCGGCCCGGAAGTGGCTGCTCGGGCGATCAACGGAAAGTCGGACTCCTGCGATAATTCCAACGAGCCGGGACGCTGGTTTCAGGTCGATCTGCCGGAAGCACATACCGTAACGTCGCTCGTGCTGACTTCGTCAACGCCGGATCGCTACCCACGCGAATATCAGATCCTGTCGTCACCTGACGGTAGAACATGGAGCCAGCCCGTCGCGACTGGCAAAGGCGAAGGAGCCATCAACGTCATCTCGTTCGAGCCGACATTCGGGCGGTTCTTCCGCATTGTCCAGACTGGTTCCGATTCACATCATCGCTGGTCAATCAGCGATTTGAAAATTCATGGCGTTCCCGGCGAGCCGGCCGTTTCGGAACCCAACGAGGATGAAGGCCCGCTGCCGCCTGTCGAGGAACTGGTGAAGCTGCCCGGTGAGGCGGCATCAGGGCGTTCCGTATTCAGGAAAATCTGCGTGCAATGTCACCAGGTTGACGGAACGGGCACGAACTTCGGGCCGGACCTTTCGAAAGTCGCGACAAGATTGAACAGGTTGCAGATTCTACAGTCGATCCTCAATCCGGATGCCGTCGTCGATAAAAAATATCATGGAGAGATGATCGTCACGTCCGACGGGCAGGTGTTTAGCGGGTTCATCGTCGCGGCTGCTGACGATGTCGTTACCCTTCAGACGGCGACTAAGGGGATCGTTGAAGTTTTCACTGACGACATTGAAGTTCGAAAACCGCTAACCAGATCGTTTATGCCGAGCGGCCTGGAGCGGACAATGTCGAAGCAGCATCTACTGGACCTCGTCGAGTACCTGATGCAGCGAAAGTAGCTCTCGTGATCGTTACGGTGTACCGTTACTTGTTGAGCCTGCGGACGGCTCATTCGCAGCGCTGAACGGGTCTTCGAATTTCGCATCGCCACCGACAGGTTACTCACAGGAATGACGTCGATGAATTGGTTACTTAACGGTGTATGTGTTTGCGGAATCGTCTTCGGAATGTTCGTCCGCCCGGCAGCAGGACTTGCTGCGGATGCCGACCCGTCGAATCCAGAGATCCCGTCTGCTGACGAATCGCAGTCAGGAGTCCTGGCCGGGCATTCGTTTCATGGAGAAGCGTTTAACGAAGGACCTCGGCAGAAAGCCTACCTGATGGAAGGCACTGGCAGGGTCAAGTTCGACGTGACGACGACAAGCCCGGAAGCGGCCGATTTTGTGCGGCAGGGAATGGGGCAGCTTTACGGCTACTGGTACTTCGAAGCCGAGCGGTCATTTCGTCAGGCGGCGATGCTCGATCCCGACTGCGCCATCGCTTACTGGGGAATGGCCCGCGCCAACGAGAAAAACGAGAAGCGGGCAAAGTCGTTTATCGAAGAAGCGGTGAAACGAAAAAGCAGCGCCGGCAAGCTCGAAGGGATGATGATTGACGCATGGAACGCTTACCTCAACAACAAGTCGAAGAAGAAGGCCGACAAAACAAAACCCTACTTCGCGGCTGTGGAAAAGATGGCGAAGGAGTTTCCGGACAACCTCGAAGTAAAAGCCGAGCGAGCGTTCGCAATGTACAAGTACCGCACCGACCTCAAGCTGTCGTACGACGATGCGAACGACGCGCTGAACGAAGTCCTGGCGATTGAGCCGCTGCATCCGGTGCACCATTTCCGAATTCATCTCTGGGACTATAAAGATTCCGCGAAGGCGTTGAACTCGGCAGCGCTGTGCGGAGCTGCCGCGCCGGGCATTGCTCACATGTGGCACATGCCGGGGCACATTTACTCGCGAGAGAAACGCTACTCGGACGCCGTCTGGCAACAGGAAGCGTCTGCCCGGGTCGACCACGCGCACATGATGCGCGATCGAGTCATGCCGGATCAGATTCACAACTTTGCTCACAACAATGAATGGCTGATTCGAAACATGGGGCACATTGGTCGGTGGCGAGACGCCGTCGACCTCGCCATGAATATGACTGAGCTGCCTCGCCACCCGAGCTACAACACGTTCGACAAGAAAGGCAGCGCGTACTACGGACGGCTGCGATTGTTTGATGAGTTGTTTCGGTACGAGCAGTGGGAACTTCTCGCGAGCCTCAGCAAACAACCTTATCTCGAAGAAACTGACGTCGACAAAGAACAGTTGAAACGGTTGCGTTATCTCGGCATCGCAGCGGCTCGACTGAGTGTCGACGACGAAGTAAACGATGTCTTGTCGCAGCTCGACGAGCGTCTGAAGGCGGCGGAAAAGGAGCATCAGAAGAATGAAGCCGAGGCGAAGAAGAAGGCCGCCGAGCAGTTGAAGAAGGAAAAAGCCGAGGCTGAAAAGCGACGTCTCAAAGCCGAGCAGGATCACATTCCGGAACCGCCGCCAGAACCCGAAGGACCACCCGCTCAACCCAAAAGCAAATCGGACCCTCGCACTCCGGTGAAGCAGGCCATCGCGGAAATCAAGGGACACCAGGCAATCACGAATGGTCAGTTCGAAGTCGCCGTCAATCAATTGAAAGAAGCCGCTGCTGATGGACTCGTCCAGGCAGTGGCTCAAAGTAAGGCTGGACATTCCAAAGACGCTGAGAAGACCTTGGAGTCTTACTTGAAGTCGAAAGAGGAACGCGTTCAGCCACTGGCGGGAAAGGTCGAAATCCTCTGGCAGGCTGGCAAGACGGACGAGGCCCGCAAGACCTTCGACGAATTGCGGGAAATTTCGGGTGACGTCCAGTTCGGCTCACCAGTTTTCAGTCGGTTGACGCCGATCGCGAAAGAGCTGGGTTACCCGGAGGACTGGCGAATCAGGAAGGAGCGGCCTGATGACTTTGGCGATCGCCCGGAGCTGGATTCACTGGGACCGTTTCGCTGGCAACCGATGCCCGCTGCCGGGTGGACTCTCAATGACACGAATGGAAAGTCGTTTTCACTGACCAGTTATCAGGGCAAGCCGGTAATCGTGATCTTTTATCTGGGTTATGGCTGCCTGCACTGCGCCGAGCAGCTTCAGAAATTCGCGCCGGCAGCGCAGAAGTATGCTGACGCCGGTATCCAGTTAATCGGCATCAGCACAGACTCGCAGAAGGATCTCAAGCAGTCGATCGACAATTACAAAGGTGGAATGCCGTTCCCGCTTGTGTCCGACGAAAAGCTGGACGTGTTCAAAGCATGGCGGGCATTCGACGACTTCGAACAGGCTCCGCTGCATGGGACATTCCTGGTCGACAAAGCCGGTCTCGTCCGCTGGCAGGATATCGGTCACGAACCGTTCATGGATCCGGAGTTCCTGCTGAAAGAATCAAAACGGCTACTTGCTCAGGACGGCAAAGCAACACGTCAGATCCTGAATGTTGAGCAGAAGCTCGCGACGGCCGAGCAATAGAAGCAGTACGGTGGCCATTGCCACCAGCAAGGAATTCAAACTGGTGGGCGGTGCCCGCCCTGCCTCTGTGGCGTCGGAAAGTTGAAAGCATTGGTTGCCGAGTTTCCGGCCAGGACGGCGACGACGTCGTTGCAGACCGCGGCGCCGACGCGTTCCTGGGCTTCATGTGTGAACGCTCCGATGTGCGGGGTCAGAATCACGTTTTCCAGCTTTGCCAGTTCCGTATCTGCGGGCGGCTCTTGAGATCGTACATCGAGTGCGGCACCAGCGATCAGGTTGCCGCTCAAAGCTTGAAGAAGAGCGGCTTCGTCAACGACTTCGCCGCGGGACGCATTCATGAACCAGGCTGACGACTTCATCCTCTGAAAAGCGCCGTGCGAAAAGCTGTTTCTTGTTTCTGACGTCAGCGGAACGTGCAGGGAGACGAAGTCGGCTCGCGTCAACAGATCATCCATTGAGGTCAGGCGAGCGCCCAGTTCATCGACGAAAGGCGAATCGGGATCGATGAACTCATCGTGAGCAATAATCGTCATGCCGAATGCGCGAGCACGCTCTGCGACAAGACGTCCAATTCGCCCCAGACCAACGATGCCGAGTGTCTTACCGAACAGCTCGCCGCCGACAAACTGCATCCGGTTCCAGCCACCGCTTCGCGTATCTTCCCAGGCGGCGGGAATTCGACGAACGGCGGTCAGCATGAAACTCAGAACCAGCTCTGCAACGGAAATCGAATTCTCGTTCGGTGTGTAGCTGATGACGATGCCCGTTTCGCTGGCGGCGTCGGTATCGATGTTATCGAGGCCCGCGCCGGCTCGGCCGATGATCTGCAGGTTCGGAGCGGCGGAAATCAATTCACGAGTCACCTTCGTCTGGTTTCGGACGATGATCGCGCGAGCGGCTGGTAGAAGCTCAGCCAGCCGATCGATGTGCTGCCAGAGGTCCGGTTCAAACACGACCTCGTGAGTTTCACGCAGCCGATTCATCGCTTCGCCGGTGATGTTTTCCGAGACGATGATTACTGACATTCTGGGATCCATTATTCGTCGAATGTTGATTTGTTGCGGAGGATATGGTGGTAGTGCTGAGCGAAGCGGTGAGCTTCGTCGCGGACGTACTGCAGAAGTCTCAGGCCGAATGAATGGCGGCTGAGAATTTTTGGTTCGGAGATCCCCGGCAGAAAAACTTCTTCCTCGCGTTTCGCCAGGCCGAGCGTGAAGGGCGGATCAACACCCAGTGCCCGCATGGCGTCCATGGCCGCGTTGAGCTGTCCTTTGCCACCATCGATTAAAAGCAGATCCGGAAATGGTTCGCCGTCCTGCTTGAGCCGACGGAAGCGGCGGGAAATGACTTCGTGAATCGAGGCGAAGTCGTCGACGCCGGCCACGGTTCGAATCCTGAATCGCTTATAACCGTGTTTGAACGGGAGCCCGTCGATGAATTGAACGAGGCTCGCGACGGTTTCGCCACCCTGGAGATGAGCGATGTCGACACCCTCAATCCGGCGCGGTGCGTGCGGCAGCTTGAACGTTCGCCGCAACCCTTCGACGCCCTTCTTCGGGTCGATGTAAAAGACTTCCGGCTGAACGTCTTCGTCGAGGCTTCCACTGAGGTTCAAGGCTTCGAGTGCTTTGATCTCGTCGCGAATTCTGGCGGCACGTTCGAACTTCAGTTCCTGCGATGCGAATTCCATTTCGGCACGAAGCTCTTTAAACAGGCGGTCCTTCTTCCCGTCGAGAAACATGCGCAGACGGCGTATGTCGCGTTTGTAGTCTTCCTTGCTGATCCGCAGGTTGCACGGAGCGGTGCACTGATTGATGCTTGCCAGCAGGCACGGTCGGAACCATCGCCATTTTTCGTCGCCGTCTTCGATGTCGAGCGTGCAGTTTCGAAATCGGAAAATCTTTTGCAGGACGGAGATCGTGCCGCGCAGCTTTTTCGCGCTGGTAAACGGGCCGTAAAGTTTGACGCCTTTGGTTTCAGGCTTCCGCGTGAATTCAATCCTGGGAAAGTCTTCGTGCGTCGAAATTTGTAGATAAGGAAATGTTTTGTCGTCTTTGAGTTCCGAATTGAACCGCGGCTGGATGTCTTTAATCAGCCGAGCTTCCAGCAGCAGCGCGTCGACTTCGCTGTCAGTCGGGATGAAGTCAATGTCGGCGATCTCGGGAATCAGATCGACAGTTCGACGATCGGAAGCGGCGGCGGTCGTGAAGTAACTGCCCGCGCGGCTGCGGAGGTTGACGGCTTTGCCGACGTAGATAACTCGGTCGAGCGAGTCCTTCATCAGGTAAACGCCGGGCGTTGTTGGAAACCTGCGAACTTTTTCGTGCGGCGGAAGTTTTCTGGCGGGCGTTCTCTCGACGGTCGAGGTTTCAACATCCGGAACAGGAACGGCAGCATCGCCGACGTCCGATGCCTTATCATCCGGCTCGGTTTTGCCGGGAACTGTGTCGTCGGGAATCGGAACGTCGTCGTTGGTCATGGCTGAATGAGGAACTGTTCTGTGAAATCGATCGGACTGGTGGGACTGGGTCTGCTGGGGTCGGCGCTGGCCGAGCGGCTGATATCGAAGGGCTGGTCGGTTTCAGGGTTCGACGTTGATCCTGAACGCCGTGATGCTTTGTCGAGTCTGGGTGGTGTGGCGCTGGCTGGTCTTTCGGATGTCGCTGCTCTTGACGTCATCCTGCTGAGCCTGCCGACGTCACAGGTTGTCGCGGATGTTGTGTCATCGATAAAGGGCGAGCTGCGTGCCGGGCAAACAATAGTCGATACGACCACCGGAAACCCTGCTGATGTGGAATCAGTCGTTGAAGTTCTGGCGGAGGCCGGGGTCGATTATCTGGACGCGACGGTCGGTGGGTCGAGTCAACAGGCTCGCGACGGCGAGGCCATTGTCATGTGTGGAGGATCCACTGCTGCCTTTGACCGGCACCGCGGCCTGTTTGACGATCTTGCGAAGCGGACTTTTTACCTCGGGGCTGCCGGCAACGGGTCGCGGATGAAGCTGGTGGTGAACCTGGTTCTGGGGCTCAACCGCGCCGTCCTGGCCGAAGGATTGGGTTTCGCGGAAAGGCTGGGGCTGGATCGGGGCACGACGCTGGAAGTTCTTAAGGCTGGCCCGGCAGCCTCAGCCGTCCTGACGACCAAGGGCCAGAAAATGCTGGACCGCGACTTCGAACCGCAGGCACGACTTGCTCAACACCTGAAAGATGTCCGTACGATTCTGGAGACAGGTTCAGCGATCGGAGCCCGGATGCCATTCTCAGGCATTCATCGAGCGCTGCTCGAAGAGCTTGTTCAGGCGGGAATGGGAGATCTGGACAACAGCGTTGTGATCGAGGCTTTTGAAAACTGAGCAGCTATCTGCCGACAAGTCGCGATTTCGCTCTAACCTGTTACTCACACGTTGCTTGGCACGATCGATGTCTGAGATGAATGTCTCGCCAGAATTCAGCCATTCCAGCTGTTCAGGCACCGAAGCAGGAACTTGACGCGGCAGATCTGGTCTAACCCGCGCATCTGGATTCCTTGCCTCAGGCGTCGCATCCTGCGCGTTGTGATCCGGTCTGGATGAAGTGATCCATCTCTGACGATCCTGTTGATACTCGTAAATTCGGGAAGATGGAAAGGCTGCGCAGATGTTTCACCCAGTGACGGCCAAAACTCAAGAAGACAGATCCAAACAGCATGGAGCGGAAAAGTCTTGTTTGACTTTGGATTCGCTGCGTTCTGATAATGGCTCACTTCGGTCATGTCGTCGCCGAAAGTCTTTTTGTGGATTGAAGTTGGACGGATTCTTTGGTGCGATGCTGTCGTCGTTTCGTGCCAGAACTGAGCTGGTTGATGCTTTGTGGTCTGGAGCGGTGTTCCCCAGTGCCGCTGATCAGACAGATTTACCCGTCATTGCCGATCTGTGTGTTCAGCCGTGTTTTCGAATCTGGAAGCCTTGTGCGCTGCGGATCCACTTTGCGCAACCGGTATGTTGTGGAGACGTTGCGTCACTCGTTTTTACAAGTACTGATTGGAGCGGCCGTTCGAGTGGTCGAAGTTTCACCGCACTTCGCTACGAATCGAGAGTCTGCATCTGATGAGGTCATCAGACCGGGTTACCACAGGCGTGGTCGAGAGCCTGTTGATTCGGTCGTTTGAGTTTGCCGTCGAGGAAACGTCGTCATGCTGTTGAATTCATGGCTGAGAAGAATCAGCGATCGGATTCGGAACCGCCGGTACCAGCCGGATCGGAAACCGAAGAAACCGGATCGCTTTACGCAGCTCGGATTGACGCGACTGGAAGATCGTGTCGTGCTGACGGTGTCGGCAGGCTTGAATGCTGGCGTTCTCGAATTGATGCTCGATGCTCAGGACGATGTCGCGGAAGTAACAGTCAACGGGAGCAACCACATACTTGTAAACGGCGACACGCTCAGCGGCGGTAGCGGTGGAGGTGGTGAGGTTCTCGAAACCGACGTTACGCGGCTGACTGCGACCGATTCGTCGGCTGGCATGAATGAAACCGGCCAGGAAGTACGACTCTCTGATTCTCTGACTTTGAGCAATGGTCTGTCGATCGACTCGACCATCGAAACGACAACCGTCAATGCGGCGATCAGCGGTGGAACAACAGACACCTTCAACATTCAGTCTGCCAACATTGACCTTGGGGCAAATCTGACAACAGCCGGTCGAAACATCACGCTCGATGGAAATGTCACCATCGCTGACGGGTTGGATCTGACCCTGACGACGGGAGCCGGCGCTGGCACTATTGAGATTACGGGAACTCTGAACGGGACAGCGGGCGGAGCAGCTGAGTCTCTGACACTGACGGCGGGCAGTGGAAACGTCGTGCTGGGAGCGATCGGTGCCGCCGGAACGGACGACCTGGAATCGTTGACCGTCACTTCTGCCTCAACAGCAACCCTCAACGGAGTCGTTGATATCGACTCGGCACTGACAATTACTGCTGGCTCAGCTTCACTGAACGACAATGTGACGAGTGGCGATCTTCAGGTGACAACGACTGCCGCGACGACCGTCACCGGAATGGTTAACTCAAGCGGGACGATCGACCTCGACGCAGCGACACTCACGCAGAATGGCTCGATGACTGCTCAGGGCGCTGTGTCGATCGATGTTGCCAACCCGTTGGTCCTGAATCAGAACGTGACGTCAGGGGGGACGACGACGATTACGGTGACGGCACCGGATGCCACCGGGTCACTGCCGTTTACGCTTTCGTCAGGAGTAACACTCAGCTCTACAGCCGGTACGCTCACGATTCGAGCAGACGATATGAGGCTGGACGGAGCGATCACCGCCACCGGGCAGACTGTACAGCTGCGACAACATCGCGATGCGCGATCGATTCAGCTTGGCGGCCCTGACGGCACCACCAACGAACTCGAAATCTCTGACGCCGAGCTGGACGTTATCACCGCCTCTCTCCTTCGCATCGGCCACTCAGCCGCTGGAACAATCGAGGTTTCGTCCGAAGTCGTTTCTCCTGCGAATGTGGCGACTCTCAGTCTGATCACGGGAGCATCGCTGAATGACGTCGGCGCCGGCGCGCTCAGTGTGTCCAGTCTTGCTGTCCAGGCGGCTGGATCTGTGCTGCTCGACAATACGGGGGACATCTCGTTTGTAGCGGGGATTGTCTCCGGACCCGGTAACTCATTCACACTGACCAATGAGGACAACGGCTTTGCCATCGGGAGTGGCATCGACGGCCTGACCGGGATTACGACGGCGAATAATACTTCCGGCAACACGGGAAGTATTACGCTGTCGACAACGACGGGCTCGATCAATGTCGCTCAGAACTTAAAAACCGGGGACGCCAGTGGAGTTTCCAGCCCCACGAGTGGCTCCATCACGTTGACTGCCGGAACAGGCAGTGTGTTCGGGACGCAAACTCCGGAAACCGGTTCGGCCACCAGCAACAATGCCGGTGCGGGTACGGCGACATCCGGCAACATCGTACTGACGGGCGGTGAAATTTCTGACGATGGGGCAGCCACCGCATCCGGTGCGTTTACAGTCCTGATCGGGGACACGTCCGGGGGAGCGACCAACCGGGACGGATCGCTCTTCGCGACGTCCACCGGGTCGGGCAATGCTGGTGAGATCGTCATCTCAACGACCAAAGACCTCAGGGTTGACACTCTGAACAGCACGGATCTGGACACAACAACGGTTGACGTCTCGATCACCGCAGCAGCCGGCACACTGACCATCCTCGCCGCGAACAATCTCGATCAGGACAACGTGATCCTGACGGCTGACGATGTCACGATTAACAACGTCATTACAGGCTCCGGCACGATCCTGCTTCAGCCGCTGACCACGACCAGGTCCATTGGTCTTGGGGGGGGGGCGGGTGATTTCAATTTGACGGATGCCGACCTTGCCCAACTGACTGGCGGGTTCAGTTCATTGACGATCGGACGAGCCGACGGTGAGCATCTGGTTTCGATTGACTCCGTGACGTTCAACGATCCGGTCACAATTCAGGCTCCCAACGGAGCTGGCGCCATCAGTATCGTGGATTCCGGAGTGTCAACGAACGGAATTACCGGATCGGGCGACGCGTCTGTTACACTCAACAGTGCAGGTGCGACAACGCTTGACGCAGACATTCGCACGGCTGGTAATGCTGTCTCGATCGACGCCAACGTCGTGCTCAGCTCCAGCGTGTCGATTAATACAACCTTTGGCGCGGGTGCTGCGGCGGGGGATAACGTAACGGTCACAGGCACGATCGAAGACACGGCGGCGGCCAGCAACTCATTGAGTATTAACGGTGGTACTGGCGGAAATGTCGACTTTCAGGGAGCGATCGGAGGCGCAGAGAACATCGCCGGCCTGACCATTGTCAATGCAGCCAGCGTTAACCTGCCCAGCGTCTCTGTCGAGAGCGGCAGCAGTGTGACTCAGTCGGCTGGGACCGGCACGACAACGATCAATGGAAGCATTGCGACGACGGACACCGGCACGATCAGCGTCACGACAGCCGGCAATATTGTTGTGCAGACCGGGTCGGATCTTTCGACAGTGGATGGAGGAATTACGCTGAGCGCAAACGCCGCCGAAAGTGCTGCAGGAGACTTCGTCGGACTTGATGTCGACAACGCGACGATTCAGACAACCGGCACCGGCGACATCATATTGACAGGCGCTGGTGGTGATGACGCAGGAACCGGTTCACACGTCGGAGTTCTGCTTCAGAACGGAACGACCGTGTCGTCCACACTGGCGGGCGGAACTGCTGGAACGATTTCCATTAACGGATCGGGTGGAAACGGAACGTCGGACAACTCCGGAGTGGATATCAGCGACGCCACGACAGCTGTTCAATCGGTGGGCGGCGATATTTCGATCGTCGGAGTCGGTGCCAACGGAAGCGGGACGAACAACCAGGGAGTGGTCGTCCAGAATGCGGCTGCTGTTTTGTCAACAGGGACTGCCAGCATCTCGATGACCGGTACGGCGACGACGGGCGACGGCATCGAGCTGAACACAAGCGGCTCGGTTGGTGGAGTGACCGCTGCTGGGGACATCACGCTGACAAGTGACTCAGTCGTGCTGGCAGGTTCCGTCAATGTTCAGTCCAGCGGGGCGTTGATAATTGCACCGCTGACGGGCTCCACCAATCTCAATCTTGGTACTGGCGCCACTGACGCGGGACTGCAACTCGACGATTCAGAACTGGCGAGACTGGCCGACGGATTCAGCTCAGTCACCATTGGAAGCACAGCCAACGGAACGGGGACGGTCACGATCAACAACGCCACGTTTGTTGATGCCGTGACCATCGTTGGAGGGGCCATCAACGTAACGGCGTTAACCGGAAACGATACGGTCGATAACGGGGACGGGACGGGCTTGCAGGCGGTCACGCTCACCGCCCGAACGGGAAATATCACCGACGGAGAAAATGCTTCGGCGATTGACGTGACGGGTGACCTGATCACTCTGAATGCCGAAGCTGGAGCGATTGGCCAGGCGGCCGGGGTCGGAAACGGAGCACTCGAACTCGCCGCGGTGACGCTCGCCACTGACTCGACCAATGGCTCCAACAATGGGAACCAGTTTCTGACCGAAGCCGACGACCTGACGTGGAACAGTTCATCGGCGGGCAGCGGAACGATCACGATCAGCTCGGGAATCTTCAACGTCGGCGACGGTGAAACCATCACCACCGGATCGGTTCTTGTTACCGCCGGGACGCTGGGTGGAACAGGAACGGTCATGGGCAGCGTGACGGCCAGCTCTGGCAGCTTCGTTGCGCCTGGATTCAGCCCCGGTATTCTGAACACGGGCGACCTGGTGCTCAACTCGGGATCGACACTCTCGATTGAACTCGACGGTGACCAGGGAGCTGGCGTCAATCCCAACGGTCACGATCAGGTAAATGTCACCGGTTCGGTCAACATCGCGAACGCCACGCTCAGCCTGGATGTCAGCGATCTGATTTCCAGTGAAGTCACGGCGACGGACGAATTCATCATTATCAATAATGATGGCTCCGACGCGGTCACTGGCACCTTCAATGGACTGGCGGAGAACGCTGTCGTCGCCACGAACCTTGGTGGAACAGGGCTGGTTGCGATCATTCATTACGGCGGTGGAGACGGCAATGACGTCTCGCTGGAAGTGGTTGGAGCGATCTTCGAAATCGTTGGCAACAATGCCGTTTACACGGACCTGGCAGGGCTGGTCAACACGCTGACTCTCACTCGAGTTACCGATGGCGGCACGGACTACGTTCAGATTGACGACTCGTCGACCGTGCTGGTTGCCGGCAATCAGGTCGGAGTCGAGCAGATCGATGCTGACACGGTCCGCATTGACGTTTCACGATTCAGCGGCGACATCATCGTCAACACAAATGGTGCCGCTGATTCTCTGACGATCGACTATTCCGGCTCCGGCGGACTGTTCACAAAGAACATTTCGTTCGATGGCGGTGCGCCGACCGTTGGCCCGGGCGATTCGTTAACGCTGACAGGTAATTCGACCGCTTTTACAACGGTCACGTACGACTTTGTCAACGAGAGCACCGGTAGTATCGACGTCGACGGACGGACCATCAACTACACCAATCTGGAACCGGTCACCGCCGACATCAACGTGACGAACGTCATTCTTAACTACAGTGAGACCGCCGAAACAATCACCGCTTCCGACGCTGGCGGCGGGCAAACGTTGATCGACTCCGATGTCGCAGGCGAGTCGCTGACATTCAACAACCCAACCGGCACGCTGACGATCAACGCGGGTGACACGGGAATCAATACGGTTGATATTGGAACGCTGGCTGCATCGTATCCGGCATCGATTGTGATCAACGGAGGCGATGCCGGAGACACGGTGAATCTGAACGGGACAGTAACTTTCGCGGCAAACAGGTCGCTGACGGTCGCCGCGGACGTGATCAACACTCCGAACGCCGCATCCGACATTGCCACGAGCGGTACGGGCAGCGTCAGCCTGACGGCGACTCGCAATATCCTGCTGAGTGCTGATTCAAGCATTTCAACGGTGAACGGTGGAGTCACGCTCAATGCGAACTCAGGCGGAGCGACAACCGGCACGTTTACCGGAGTGGAGCTTGTCGGTGCGACTGTGTCGACGTCTGGCAGTGGAGCGATTGCGATCACGGGTGAGGGCGGCACGACCGGGACCGGTGCCGGAGTCATCATCCGCAATAATTCACAAGTGCTGTCTTCATTAGCGGCGGGCGGAGGCGGCATCACAATCGACGGAACCGGGGCCGGTGATGTTGCCGGTGGGCATGGTGTTACCGTGACCGGCACATCGACGCTGGTAGATTCGAAGTCCGGCGCAATTCAGATTACCGGCACCGGCGGCGCGCCGGCATCGAGTCACGGAGTGTTCCTGTCGGCTGGAGCCGACATTACATCCAGCGATGCCGTTGGTGCCGCGACGATCAACATCATGGGAACGGGCAGCTCGAATAGTGCCAGCGCGGGAATGATCATCAGCGATGCCGGAACGACGATTGCCTCAATTACTGGTGCCATCGACATCTCTGCCGTCGGAGCTGGTGCCGGCGATTCCGGTTTATTCACAACAGGCGGTACTATCGAAAGTACCGGAGCGGCAACCGTGACGATCACCGGATCGGCCGTCAACGGAGACGCGCTGACCTTCGGAAATACAGAAATCGGAGACGCTGCCGGGTCGGGTACGATCACCCTGATTGGTGACGAGGTCGTCCTCAGCGGAACCACCATCATCGATGGTCAGGGGCTGCTGATTTTCGAACCGCTGGTGGCGACAACGACAATTGGCCTGGGTGGTGGAGCCGGAACTCTGAATCTGGATGATGCGGAACTGGCCTTCCTGTCGGACGGCTTCACCGCCATCACAATTGGTGATGCGGCCAACGGAACGGGAGCGATTGAGGTTGGCAGTTCCACATTCACTGACAACGTCACTATCGTCGGCGGACCGATCACTGTCAGCGGTGTGTTGAGCGTTACCGGAACGACGACTCTAACTGCCGGCGGCTCGGTGGCGATTAACGCGGGCATCACATCTTCCGGAAATATCGCGGTCACAGCGACCGACACCGCAGGAGCTGGAGAAGACGTCGACATCGCGACTGCGGTGACTGTCCAGTCGACCGGCGGCAGCATCACGATTAACGCGGGCGATGACTTCTCGATGGCCGCCGGTTCGGTGCTCAACGCCAGCGCGACGATCACGGTCAACATCGATTCGGGCGACGCTGATTCCGGAACGGGAGCGACGGCCGACCTCGGTGGCGGGTTCATCAGCGGAACCGGAGCTACGGTCAACTCAGCCGGGGACAGCGACACGTTCAACGTCAACGCCACGACGGCGGCCACGCTGACAGGGGCAGCCGGCGATGACACGTTCAACGTCAGCTTCGATGTCGGCGGCACGATCGACGGTGGTTCGGGCGGTGAGTCCAGCGGCGACCTGCTGAACTTATCAGGACATGCGACGGCGCAGTTGCTCAACCTGGGTAACAGCAGCGTTACGGCGGTGAACAGCGGCAACGCTGCAGGTTTCTCGAACTTCGAAGACTTCACTGGCGACGGAGCTAACGACACGCTGCGAGGGACCGCCAGCGCCGACACATTCACCGTCGTGACAGAAAACGACGGCACAGTCACCGGCGGCACAACTGCTGACTTCAACGACTTCAGTATTCTGGAAGGAGTCGACGGCGCAGACGTCTTCACATTTAACGCCAGCCTGACCGGCAGCGCCAACGGCGGCGACGGCGACGACACCTTCAACGTCAACGTCGACGTGGCTGGCACGATTGACGGCGGCACGACCGGCGAAACTAACGGCGACCTGCTGAACCTTGCTGCTCATACAACGGCTCAGCTCGTCGACCTTGGAAACAGCAGCGCGTCGGCACTCAACAGTGGTGGAGCGAACGGCTTTGCGAACATCGAAGACTTTACCGGCGACAACTCCAACGACACGTTGCAGGGAACGTCCGGGGATGATGTATTCACCGTCGCGACCGAAAACAACGGAACGGTCACCGGTGGAGCGACTGCGGACTTCACCAGTTTCAGTCATCTCTCCGGCGCCAACGGCGCGGACACGTTCACCTTCAACGCCAGCCTGACCGGCACGGCGATCGGTGGAGCGGGTGACGACACCTTCAACGTGAACGTCAACGTGGCTGGCACGATTGACGGTGGCACGACCGGTGAAACCAACGGCGACCTGCTGGACATCTCAGCCCACACAACGGCTCAACTTGTTAACCTTGGAAACGGCAGCGTCTCGGCACTCAACGGCGGCGGAGCAGCCGGTTTCTCGAACGTCGAAGATTTCATCGGCGACGGCACCAACGACACGCTGCAGGGAACGTCGAGTGCCGACACGTTCTCAGTCACCGGCGAGAACGACGGCTCGATTACCGGTGGAGTGATCGCAGACTTCACAAACTTCAGCACGCTGAACGGAGCAGCCGGAGACGACCGATTCAATTTCACAAATGGCGGCAGCGTCGCACTCGTCAGCGGAAACGACGGCGATGACCGAACGACGGTGGATCTCAGCAGCGGAAACATTCCGACGCAGAACATCATGGTCGATGGCGGAGCAAACGGCGAAACCAACGGCGATGATCTGATCGTGATCGGCGACGGAATTGCCGGGAACGACGAAGCCACTTACACGCCGACCGCCGCCGAAGCGGGAACGGTTGATCTGAACCTTGACGGAGCTGCCGGCACAGACTTCACGGTGATGTTCACCGATCTGGAACCGGTCGATCTGACGGACATGCTCGTTGTGACGATCAACGGTTCGGCCAACGCCGACACAATTGCTCTCGATAATGCAACGTCGATCGGCGGCGAAGATGCGATTCAGGTTTCCGGCACGGTCGACGGTTTCACGATGGAAACCGCTTTTGTCCGTGACGTCGGCACGTTGAATATCCTGACCGCCGCCGGCAGCGACAGTGTCTCGATTAACAGCGCAACAAACGCGCACAACGTCACCAACCTGACGCTTAATACCGGAACAGGCACGGACTCGATCGCCGTCGCCGGCTCGGCCACCGTCGCCGGCACGATGATCCTGACGACGACCGGAAGCATCGCCGACAGCGGAGCGGGCGGCACACTTTCAGCAGACTCATTGAAACTGGATTCGGGAACGGGAGTCGGATCAAGCGGCAACGTCATCGACACAACGGTCACGACGCTGGCGGCTCAGGCTTCCGTCAGCGGCGGAGTCTTCGTTACCGAAACCGACGGACTGACGATCGGGACGGTTGATTCGCTCAGCGGTGTTACTGCGGCGGCGGGCGACGTTTTCCTTGTAGTGACTGACGGAACGCTGACGGTTAATGAGGGGGTTGTGGCGACGGGTGCAGGGAATGATGTTCGCATTGATGTGAACGGGGCTGGTGCCGACGACGACATCGTGCTGGCTTCGAACGGGAATATTTCCGCCACGGACCA